>Ga0207095_10006_pt1 | contig 68763 bp, 57 predicted proteins | sample Alteio_BWMinHeat_88_FD_153529 | JGI IMG/M metagenome (GOLD analysis project Ga0207095, IMG submission 153529) | Enriched cells from forest soil in Barre Woods Harvard Forest LTER site, Petersham, Massachusetts, United States -... | ecosystem: Environmental > Terrestrial > Soil > Temperate forest >... | reverse complement strand
AAACATAGAATGAAGCGTCCAAGGAATGGTAAAAATTGTTTTTCAGTTTTGTAAAGCATGCGGGCTTCTGCGGCAAACTGCAAGGCGAGGAGGGCGCTCAAGGAACTGGCTTGAACCCACCAAACAAGCCAGAGCAGGAAGTAAATCCAACCATTAATGTAATCAGCAGATGCGTTTAATTCCTGTGTGGCCATCTAATTCCGTTCTTGGACAAGGTGTTCAATCTAAATGCAAGCAAAACCTGCCGGCCATAGGGTGCTTTACCCATTTTCTCAAGCTGAAATCTCGGAAATGGGGTAAATAAAACATTGGAGAGTTGTATCCTTTGGAGCGGAATATGCTGAGAACTGAACCCCTGAGAAGGGACGGGTTTACCCTGATCGAGCTCATGATTGTCATCGCCATTATCGCGATCCTTGCCGCTATCTTGATCCCTAATTTCATCCGTTCTCGGGCACAGAGTCAATTGTCAGCTTGCGAATTAAACGAAAAGAATTTGGCTGCTGGCTTGGAGATGTATTCTTCTTCGAATTTAGGAGCCTATCCAAACGCAAACGGATCCGCGTTGCCAGATCCCACGGCGACCACCTGGGGTGACTATGTCCGCGCAAATCCGACCTGCCCGACAAACTTCGCCCCTTATGTTTATGCTGAAGGCTCTTCCAATACAATGTTTACTCTAAGCCAAGGCCCGGTAAATCAGCAAGCCCATGTTTTGCTTGGCATTCCTGCGAACTTTCCTCAATACCTTTCCACTGGAGGTCTTACTCCTTAGGCATAGCCTCTTGCAGAACTGCGTGACTTAACAGCCTCTTTCCAATAACAGAAACTCAAAAAGCAACTCCTAAGAACTCGTTTTTTTCCGTTGGTTTACAAATTCGGCAAAGATTTCTCATAGCGCAGGCCACTTCGCCCCTTGCCGTCTAAGAGGTAACCGTTTGGGTATAACAGAATAGGAGAAGCATTACTTTTAGGAGGAAGGGGGTGAAAACATGAAAAGATTCTTCAAGAAGACCAGTGGTTTCACGTTGATCGAGCTCATGATTGTGATCGCTATTATCGCGATCCTTGCAGCCATTCTTATTCCAAACTTCATCAGAGCTCGTGCACAAAGCCAGCTATCAGCTTGTGAATCCAATGAGAAGAATATGGCCACCTCATTGGAAATGTATTCCACCGATAACCAGGGGAATTATCCTGGCCCTGCTGGTGCGACAACCGCTATGAACGCAGCTTGGCTGACCGCTAACCTCGGAATCCAGTACATGCGAGCTCCGGCGGTATGTCCAGCAAACCAAGCTTTCTATTCGTATAACGCGGCGGCTTTACCGATCAACAATTATACGATCCTTCAGGGAGCAGCAGGTGCTACAGCTGCTCACGGGGTGATTATTGGTGCTAACACTACCTACCCGCAATATTATGCGAGAGGTGGATTGTTGCCGTAGTACGAGGGATTGAATTCTCGCACTAAAGAACTTCAAATGACTAGGATTTTGCAAAACAGAGTCCTAGTCATTTTCCTTTGAGGTCACGATGAGTCTGCTCTATTGGGCTACAACCGTCATCTTGGTCGAGCTGGTCTTTTGTGCAAAACTTAGCCACAGCTTTTGGACGATCAAGTTTTTCTTCCTTTTGGGTCTAAGCGTTCTTGGGGGACTTTCGTTTACGCTTGGAATCCTCAAAAGACGAAAAATAGAGTTCGCCCCCGGAAAGATTCCGTTCCTCTCCTTTTTCCTTATCTTGTGTATTTTAGTATCAGCCTGGCAATCCAACGTTCCACTCTTGTCGCAAACCAAAACGTTCGAGTATCTCCTCTGGTTTGCGTTCTTGCTGTTGGTTTGGCTCTCCAAAGCTTCCCTAAGAGAGATCTCCCTATCTCTTACGCTCTTGGAGGCTTCAGGCGTTCCCTTAGCGTTCTACGGAATTATCCAGCATTTCAAATTGGACCCCTTCCAATGGTATCCTGGAGGGACTCGAATCTTTTCAACTTTAGAAAATGCTGATGCTTTCGCCACGTTCATAGCCATCCTCGTCGCGCTATCCTGCGCACGGTTTATCTTCCAGCCGAAAGCCAGTCGATTGTCCTTGATTCTGTTCGAATTGGTTAGCTTATATTGGAGTTACACGCGTTCCCCCATTCTTGCGCTCTGTATCGCCAGCATCGCGGCGTTCGTCTTGATGACCTCGAGCAAACCCTACCGCCGTTTTATTCCCCGATACGGAATCTTGCTTTTTTCCATGGTGATCACATTTCTTGTTCTCTATGCATTCTCGTTTGCAACACAGGATGGCCGACGGATGAATCCAGCCGGATGGAATAAAGATCGAGATGTGATTGGAAGAAAGTATCTCTTTAAGAAAGGCTTCGAACTCTTTTCGTTACGACCCTGGACCGGAGTTGGGCCTGGCAATTTTTCTTTCAGTTACCTCCTCTTACGATATGATGATCCCCCTTTCTACAGAACTCGCATGGCCATAGCCGAGAGTACGCACAACAGTTTTCTTGACCTCTTTGTGGAAACAGGAGTCTTCGGCGGGATAGCATTTTTGCTTCTCTGGTTATTGCCCCTCCGAGAACTGTTTCATGAGATCATTAAGGGTGATACTTTCGAAGAGGAAAATCTTTCTTTTGTCTTGTTTTTTCCGATCCTCGTGGCTTTCATATCGCTCCAATTCATTTACCCTGATATCGCCACCGAAAGCCTTTGCGCCTATCTCTTGGGGGCAACGGTCTTTCTCTTCCCGAAGAAACGTGTCGAACTAAACATATCCCCATTTTGGGCCGTTTTTTTCTTGGTGGCTGCCAGTTTTCTCGCGTTCGCAGGGATCACCTACGGAGTTCGAATGGTGGTTGGAGACTGGTTCGCGGAAAAAGGAAGCCAAGAAATGCACAGCGAACACTGGGCTCCGGCCGCCGCGGACTACGAACGCGCAAGCCAATGGTTTCCTTTCGACCCCTTGTACTACCAACAACTTGGAAAACTCTATGAAATTTTGCGAAATCCCCGCAAGGCTTTGCTGAACTATAATCAGGTCGTATCCATCAATGACAAGAATCCCTATCTCTGGGCCGATATCGGGAGAATGGCGGGGACTTTTCATTGGAGAGAACGGGCGCTTACAGCCTACGCAAGGGCTACTCAATTGGATCCTTATGACCCAATCCTCCATCACGACGCTTGCATCTCTGCCCTAAGCTTCGGCGCATCTCCTCTGGCTTTATTGTACGCAAGAGAAGCGTATCAGCTCAATCCGAATACCGCATCCAACAGCTATGATCTTGTGCTTTCGCTTTATGAGACTGGAAAAAAGCAGGAAGCTTCTCTCTTTCTTAACCGGGAGCTTAAGCGATTTCCAAGTGATGCGGGCCTTCAAAATCTTCGCGCGATGCTAAACAAAAAATGAAAATCCTCCTGATTCACCAGTTCTTCATCCGCCATGACGAGCCCGGAGGGAGCCGCCACATCGAGCTCCTCCGTTTCTTTAGAGAACACGGACATGAAGTGCGCGTCATCGCTGGATCAGTCAACTACATGACCAATCGCTCGAAGCTTCCTTTTTGGCGCCCACTCGACACCGAGACCGATGGAGGAATCACCACGCGCTGGGTTTATGCACTTCCAACTTTGCAGTTCGGCCTCCTTGGCCGCCTCCTCAATTACCTTTCCTTTTTTATTCTGGCCCTTCCCTTTGTGCTCGCAGAAAAACCTGACGTCATTCTAGCCACTTCGCCTCCGCCGACGGTGGGGATACTTGGTTGGCTTCTCAGTGTTTTCAGAAAAGTCCCTTGGATTCTCGAATTGCGCGATCTTTGGCCCAATGTAGGGGCAGACAGTGGTCTTATTGCTCGGGGATTTCTTCACTCGCTTCTTGAGCGAATCTCTTTTTCACTTTATCAAAAGGGGTCCTATGTCGTCACACTCACGTGGGGACTTGAAGAGACGCTGAAGAAGCTTGGCGTCTCCGCAAAGAAGATCACCACCATCCCCAATGGAGTTGATGAAATGTTTTTCTCCCCTCCAAATCACATCTTCCCTGAATTGGCTGAAAATAAATTCATCGTGATGTACGTGGGAGCACTTGGTGAAGCGAACAAGCTATCAACATTGATTGATCTCGCGGAAGCGTGTCGGAACGATGCTCGTATTTTCTTTGTTATTGCTGGCGACGGTCGTGAGAAAAAGAAATTGGAGACTCACGTACTGAAAAAAAGCTTGAACAATGTTCTATTTTTGGGCTCTGTTCCTCGGGAACAAATCCCCTCGTTACTTCATTATGCCGATGTTTGCCTTGCTACCTGGTCGAAAGGCCCTGCCTTTCGACACGTGATTTCGAATAAGCTTTTTGACTACATGGCTTCCGGAGTTCCCGTACTCTTGGTAGCCGAAGAAGGAGATGCATGGAAGATTTTGGAAAAAGCAAAGGGAGGCGTTCGGACCGATTCTGAGGATATCGCAGCAGCGCAAAAATGGCTTTCCTACTTCCTTGAGAACCCTTCGGAATCGAAAGCGATGGGAAAGCGGGGTAAAGACTATGTTACGTTACACTTTCGGAGAAAGAACTTAGCACTAAAGTATGTTGAGATTTTCGAGAAACTGCGCTAGAAAAAATGAGGAGCTCAATCATGGAAATGGCTAAGAAAGCACAAGAAAAAATCCCTCTTATCGATCTTCGAACTCAATACCACTTCTTGAAAGAAAGAATCGTGCAAGGACTTCTGGAGGTCATGGAGACCAGTAGCTTTGTTCGAGGTCCCAAAGTTCAAGCGTTCGAAGAGGCTTTTGCTCAATATCATGATGTTTCATCTTGTGTGGCCGTCAACAGTGGAACCGATGCGCTCGTTCTCACCTTTCGGGCGCTCAATGTGAAGCCAGGAGATGAAATTATCACGGTACCTTTCACCTTTATCGCGACGGCAGAAGCGATCCGAAACGCTGGCGCTACCGTGAAATTTGTCGATATCGATCCCGATCGATTTACCCTGGATCCAGCTCACCTTGAAAAAGCCATCACCAAAAAAACAGTGGGTATTGTGCCTGTTCACCTTTACGGCACACCGGCGGATATGGATCCGATTCTTGAGATTGCCGAGCGACACCACCTTTGGGTGGTCGAAGATGCTTGTCAGGCCCATGGTGCAATCTATAAAGGGAAGAAAGTTGGTACGCTCGGGGCAGCAGCGGCATTTAGCTTTTATCCTTCGAAAAACTTGGGGGCTTATGGTGACGGCGGGGCGGTCATTACTCATGACTCGAAACTGGCTGAAAAAGTGAGAATGCTGAGTGACCATGGGCAAGCCAGCAAGTATCATTCTGAATTGTTAGGCTACAACAGTCGCTTGGATGCATTTCAAGCCACCATTCTTTCCACCAAGCTTCCTTACTTGGATGAATGGAACGAGAAACGAAGAGCGGTGGCAACACGCTATCGAACCGTGCTTGGTGGGATTAAAGAATTGACGTTGCCAAAATCATTTGCCGAGTGTAAAGAAGTCTACCATCTGTTTGTTATTCGCGCATTAGCTCGGGACCGATTGGCTACACATCTGGAAAGCCATGGTGTTTCCACGGGGATTCATTACATCGTCCCAATTCATAAGCAAACGCCATTCCACAATGGGAAACCGGCTTCGTATCCCGTGTGCGAAAAACTTTCTCGTGAAGTCCTGAGCATCCCGATGTATCCTGATCTTTCAGAAGCGCAAGTGAAGTATGTCGGAGAGAAAATCAAGGAATTTTATTCGTAGTCCAAATGATCATTGCGTTCGTGTACGGGGTCTTTTGGGGAAGCTTCTTAAACGTTTGCATCTTTCGTTTGCCTCGAGGAAGTTCCATTGTTTTTCCTTCCTCCGCTTGTCCGGTTTGCAAAGAACCGATCCGTTGGTGGCAAAACATCCCGATTCTGAGCTACCTTTTTCTCTCGGGGAAATGCGCGTCATGCTGGAGCAAGATCTCGATTCGCTACCCTCTCGTCGAATTGGCCACAGGATTCATGGTGGTTTTGCTTTGGCACTTCGACGGTCCACTTTTTGCCCCCCAGCTCGCCTTCCCTGAAACCCTCACCAAAGCAGTTATCCCGTTCGCTTGCCATCTAATCCTGGTTTCGTTGCTTCTTGTGATCACGATGATTGATTGGGATTATGAAATCATTCCTGATGAAACCATTTATCTTGGAACAGGGGTTGGTCTTCTCTGTGCCGCGCTTTCTCATCACCTCTTAGCTGCTTGCGTTGCAGCCATTCTTGGGGCTTCCTTTTTTTATGCCATCACGGTTGTTGGTGAATTTGTCTTCTTAAAAGAAGCGATGGGACTTGGTGATGTAAAGTTTGCCTTAATGCTTGGAGCCTTCTTAGGAATCAATGGATTGGCCATCACAATTTTTCTCTGCTTTCCCATTGGAGTTTTTCTTGCTCTCTTTTTGATTGTTCTTGGTCTCAAAGGGCGAAAAGACTACATCCCCTTTGGACCAGCCATGGCCATTGCAGCTTTTATTGCTTTCTTGTGGGGAAACTCACTTCTTGAATGGTACATTAATTTGCGCTTTCGTGTTTGAATTCAGGATGAATTCATCCAGCAGTCGCAGGATGCGATAAACTGCTGGATTCCTTATAAAAGGCCCAGCACTGACATCGCACTCCACAGGAGGTGAATAGTCGCTGGGTAGCCTAGAAACGAGTTGGAAGCGAATTGATGTCGTAAACTTTCCCTTCCAAGGGATTAATCACTTTAAGCCCAAGCTCTCGGGCAAAAACATGAGCCAAAGCGAAAGCATACGATTCTGCTTCAGGGGGGTTCTCGTTCGACACGGTGATGTAAATGCTTCCAAACGCATCGCCTTCATCCGTATCGATCTCAATGGCCACGCCTTGGCTCCCGTTGGTGTAATAGTACCGATCAAGTTCTCGAGGTTCAATTCCGTCGAGCTGAAGAAGGACTTGCTTAAAGAGAACTCTTTGGATTCGCTGCAACGGCTCATCATCGATTCCGTCATGGTTTAGGATAAGCTCCAACACTTACTGCACCACGAGGTTAACCAACTTCTCTGGAACCACAATAATCTTTTTCAATTCCTTATCGCCGATCAGGTTTTTCACCTTAGGCGAATCCAAGGCTTTCAGCTTAATTTCTTCTTCTTTGGCTCCCTTGGCAACGGTAAGGTGATCACGAACTTTCCCATTGACCTGAATCACGATTTCGATTTCACTTTCTTCCAAGGCTTTCGGATCGTAGCTTGGCCATTCCGATTGAAAGACACTTGACTTGTTTCCAAGCTTCTCCCACATCTCTTCAGCGATGTGGGGGGTAAATGGCGAAATGAGTTGAGCATAGATGGCCATCACACTTCTTGCAAACTTCCCTTTCGATTTTTCTTCCTCCAAAACGTTCAAGAGTTCCATAAGCGCCGCTATCGCGGTATGGAAAGAAAAACGCTCCATGTCTTCAGTAACTCGCTTGATGGTCTGATGAAGTTTTCGCCAAACTTTTTCGGGACGTTCTTCTCCTTCATTTTGCTCGAGGGCGCTTTCGAAAAATCGCCACACACGATTCAAGAACCGCTCCGCTCCGCCAATCCCGTCTTCACTCCACAAGATTTCCTTTTCCGCAGGAGCCGCAAAGAAAACAGCGATCCGGGTAACATCGGCTCCCACTTGAGCAATCAAGTCCGAAGGGCTAACGGTGTTCCCCTTGGACTTGCTCATCTTCTCCCCTTGGCTGTCTGAAACCATTCCGTGATTAAAAAGACGCACAACAGGTTCATCAATTCGAACATACCCCAAGTCATGCAACACTTTGGTGAAAAAGCGGAAATACAAGAGATGGAGTGTGGCATGCTCTATTCCCCCGGTGTATTGATCCACGGGCATCCACGCATTGGCTTTCTTCGGGTCGAAAGGAAGTTTCTCGTTTTTCGGGTCCAGATACCGCAAGAAATACCACGATGAATCAACAAAGGTGTCCATTGTGTCGGGATCACGTTTTGCCTTTTGTTTGCATTTTGGACAGGTGACTTCGATGAACGTGGGCACATCCTCAAGGGGAGATCGGCCCTTGGGAATAAAGTCAATCTTTCCTTCAGGAAGCTTCACCGGGAGATCCTCATAGGGAACAGGAACCACACCACATTTTTCGCAGTGAATCATTGGAATAGGGGTTCCCCAGTAGCGTTGCCTGGAAATAAGCCAATCTCGAATCTTAAACCGAACCTCGAAGTCTCCAAGACCCTTTTCTTTAAGCATTTCGGTGATCGCCTTGATTCCATCAAAACTGAAGAATCCGGTGAACGGACCTGAATTAACCATGGTGCCATAAGCTTCATACGCTTCTTTAAGTTCGAGCGCATTCAACTCTTGTGAGTGGGGTTCAACCACCACCTTGATCGGAAGTGAATATTTTTTTGCAAAAATAAAATCACGTTGATCGTGAGCGGGAACCCCCATCACAATTCCAGTCCCGTATCCGGCCAGAACATAGTCCCCAATCCAAAGCGGAATTTTTTCTCCTGTCATCGGGTGAAGAGCATAGCGACCCGTAAAAACACCATTTTTTTCTCCTTGAGCCGTACGATCTCGTTCGGTGCGACGCAAGGTCGATTCGATAAAGTCATTCACCATTTTTTCCTCAGGCAACCCTTTCGAAAGCGTTTTGCTCAGGGGATGCTCAGGGGCAATCGAGATGAACGTGACTCCGAACAACGTGTCAGGTCTTGTGGTGTAAACGGGAAGCTCGGTTCTCTCAGGGTCAAGCTTGAAGATCACGCGCGCTCCCTCACTTCGTCCAATCCAATTCCGTTGCATGGCTTTCACCCGTTCTGGCCAACCTTCCAAGCGATCAAGATCCTGGAGGAGACGGTCGGCGTACTCGGTAATCTTGAAAAACCATTGCACCAGATTCTTTCGGGTGACTTCTTGATGACACCGCCAGCAAGCGCCATCTTCAACTTGCTCATTGGCTAAGACCGTCTTGCAATGAGGACACCAGTTAACCAGGCTTTCTGCCTGATAGGCTAGACCTTTTTCAAACATCTTAAGGAAAATCCATTGGTTCCATCGATAGTAATCGGGCAAACAGGTAATCACTTCCCGATCCCAATCGTAGCCGATACCAAGTCGTTTCAGTGTAACACGGGAGACCTCAATGTTGTTGAGGGTCCATTCCCTCGGATGGATCCCGTGCTTGATTGCCGCTTCTTCGGCAGGAAGCCCAAAGGCATCCCAACCAAAGGGATGGAGAACGTCAAACCCTCGCATCTTCTTGTATCGAGCTAAGGCGTCCCCAATGGTGTAGTTTCGGAAGTGACCGATGTGAATGTCCCCCGATGGGTATGCAAACATGACCAGATTGTAATATTTTTTGTCTGGAATTGGTTCAGAAGGTGCCTTGAAAAGCCCCTTGTTTTCCCAGAATTTTTGCCATTTGGGTTCGATTTCTTTGAAGTTCATGGTGGTGATCCGTTCGGTTAATCCAAAAGCTGTTCCTTGTACGAAGTAACAAGAACTTGGCAGAAAATTAACAACTTGTTAACATCTCGAAAAGCGAATAATGCTTCAAAGTGGAAGAATTCGTGGTATAATACTCTCAAAACACGTAGTTTATTGAGGGAGGCGCACCATGGATGCAGGTAGGATTAATGACATTCAAAGATTAGTGCAGCAGTTCAGAACCGGTCAACTCCCCGCGTCAAAATTAGATAAAACCTTAGAACAACACGGGATTGCGCGAGATGAATTTATGTATGCTTTCACCCAGGACACAGCGGAACTTACCCTGAGGCCCGCACATGAAAACCTGGGAGCCGGTCAAGCAGGTGCTCAAAAGGCTCGGAGAGAAAGCCCAACCACTCGCGCCGCGAGAACACCGCAAGCAGGAAATCCAAAATTTATTACAGATCTTTCTTCTGATACAACTCCAGCCTCGACCGGAAACAGAACTTCGGTCCCAGGTGTAGCCGGGCTCAATGATCAGGGGCTTGAGAGTCTTAGACGGTTTGCAACTCAAGGCCTACTCACAGGAATTTAACAGCGACGAATTGATGCATTAATAAAGCACCTGATTCACTCAGGTGCTTTTTAATTTGCCCCGGCTGGTCAAACGTTTCCTCTTGAGTTGAATTAGAGGAATCCAGCGGTTTATCACATCCGTGTGACCGCTGGATGATTTCGTCCTGAAATCACACAGGAACCCTTCCCAAACGGCAGAACTGTTTAGAGACAAAGACAATAACACATCAGGAGGGTCACATGGCAAAAATGTTGGTGGCAGGGGAAGAAGTCGAATCGAAAAACCGAGAAACACTCGAAGTCAAGAACCCGGCAACAGGCGAGACTGTTGACACCGTTCCAAAAGCGTCTAAAGAAGATGTGAATCGAGCCGTTGAAGCGGCCGAAAAAGCATTCGGAAAATGGAGTACCACCAGCGCCGATGAGAAAATCAAGCTGGTTAAGAAAGCGATCGAACTTATCCTTTCCAAAGAAAAAGAATTAGCTGAACTGCTGACCAGAGAACAAGGCAAACCACTTAAAGAAGCTGCCATCGAAATCCAAAAATTTTGCGGGGACCTGGAATATTATGCGGGCCTTGCAAAGAATATCCGCGGAACTTATTTCTATCCGGTAGGCGAAGGGCGCCATGGCTGGGTCATCAAACAACCGATCGGGGTAACCGCTGCCATCGTTCCATGGAATTTTCCGATTTCACTCATGGGAAACAAGCTTGCCCCTGCACTGATTGCTGGAAACACCGTGGTGGTGAAACCCGCAAGCTCAACGAGCTTAACCGCAATCAAGATTATCGAGCTCATGTGGAAAGCTGGATTTCCTGAAGGGGTTCTCAACATCGTGACCGGTCCGGGTGAAATCGTGGGTGAAGAACTCATTCGCCATCCAAAAGTCCGGCGCGTTTCCTTCACCGGACAAACGGAAACCGGAAAGCGAATCATGTCGATCGCGGGCCCTGATCTAAAACGCATTACCCTCGAACTTGGCGGAAGTGACCCGATGATTATTTGTGAAGACGCCGATCTGGACAAGGCAGCCACGGGCGCTTCGGTGGGTCGCTTCTTTAACTGTGGCCAAGCGTGTTTGGCGGTCAAACGTGTTTATGTGATGGAACAAGTGGCCGACAAATTCGTCGAAAAACTTCTTGAAAAAGTAAAGAAACTCAAACCTGGAAACGGACTGAATCCCGAAAGTCGAATGGGCCCCCTTCATCTCAAATCACAATTAGAAAAAGTGGAAAGCCAAGTGGAAGATGCAAAAAAGCGTGGTGCCAAAGTTCTTCACGGAGGCGAACGCTTAAAGGGCCCTGAGTACGACAAGGGTCATTTTTATTCCCCAACGCTTCTGGTGGAAGTTTCGGAGAGTTCCACGATTGTCACGGAAGAATGTTTTGGTCCAGCCCTCCCAGTTTTCACCGTGAAAAGCTTTGATGAAGCCATAGAAAAAGCCAACAATTCTCCGTTTGGATTAGGTGGAACGATTTGGACGAAAGATCTCCAAAAAGCCGCTAAAGGAGCCACCAAGCTTCAAGCGGGTTACACCTGGATCAACTCTTTCCCGATCATGTATGATGAACTCCCCTTTGGTGGCTTAAAGCAAAGTGGCTACGGAAAAGAGCATGGGGCTGAAGCATTGGAATATTACCTTGAAACCCGGTCGGTGGTTGTAAACGCTGACTGAGCGGAAAGTGAGGAAATTCGATGATTGAATCAAGAACACAACTCATTGATTACAAGGTGGATAACGGGATAGCCCTGTTCGAGCTCAACAACCCTCCAGCCAATGTTTATAACCATGAGGTAATACGAGAGCTGGATGAAGCCATCCTGAAAGCACGTTTCGACGAAAGTGTTCATCTGTTCATTATCACTGGAAAAGGAGACAAGTTTTTCTGCGCCGGTGCAGACATCAATGTCCTCCAAGGTAAAAGCAGTGCGTATCGCTATCATTTTGCTCTCCACGCCAACGAGACATTCATGCGTCTTGAGAGCACCCCGAAACTGGTGATTGCCGCCATCAATGGCCATTGTTTGGGAGGGGGTCTTGAACTTGCGATGGCCTGTGACATTCGAATCGTAAAAAAGGGTGGAGGAAAAATTGGACTCCCGGAAGTCAACCTCGGAGTTCTTCCAGGAACAGGAGGCACTCAGCGCCTTCCAAGGATCATTGGTCGAGCTAAGGCACTTGAACTCATGGCCAAAGGGGAAAGCCAGAACCTTGAAGAGGCCCTTTCACTCGGGCTTGTCAATCATGTTTTCGAGTCTGAGAACTTCATGGCAAAAGTGTTAGAGTATGCGAAACAATTCTTGCCTCCCAACAAAGCTTCGAAAGCGGTTGGCCTCATCAAACGCGCTGTGGTGGGTGGATTGGATGGTCCTTTCCCCGAAGGGCTGGCACTTGAGCGCGAACTGCTCCAGCAACTCTTTGAGAGCCAAGACGCCAAGGAAGGGCTCACCGCTTATACCGAGAAACGAAAAGCCAATTTTAAAGGGAAGTAGGCTTGTGCAAACCCCCACAATCCTCATGTGGTATCGGCTTTATGCCTTTTTCCTCATGCTTTTTGCCTTGTCTGACTTCTATGTCTCCGGCGCCCAATACCAGCGCTCGAGTGGGGTCGGAGGCAACCCGGTCATCGACTTTTTTGTTCCTTCCCTTATCTTCTTAGTCTCCTTGTTTAGCTTTGTTATTCCAAAACGCCCTTGGGCGTGGTCGTACAATCTCTGGGTTATCGCCGGGGGCTTCCTGTTCTTCCCCTTTATCTATCTTTTCTCTCAGGGCTTCCCTTTTTGGAGCGATGCTCCAGCGCTTGTGGCTGCCTTGCAATTCTTTATCGATCCCTTTGGAATTGCACTTTCCGTAGCTTCCCTTCTCCTTTTTGCTTGCTGGTTTAACAAAGAGGTCAAAGAATACTTCGTGCCCAAAGAGCCCACCGTTGACAAACAAACCCCTGAACAGATATAATGAAATGAGCGAGCAAACCGTCCGCTGGCGGGCGGTTTGCGAGCGAATGAGTTACAAGTGACGAAGTCATGCCACAATGAACGTAGCGAATCATGAACCCAGTCTTTATCAGCCGTTACCGCGTATTGGAAGAAGTAGGTCGGGGGGGAATGGGCATTGTCTACAAAGCCGAAGACCCTCGCCTCGAACGTCTGGTTGCAGTCAAGATACTCCCTCCCAAGCTTCTTAAGAACAAGGAGGCCCTTCGCCGCTTCTTAAGAGAAGCCAAAGTCGCCGCAAAACTTGACCATCCGAACATCATTCCGATTTTCGATGTTGGGGAGGACAATGGGGTTTATTACATGGTGATGGAATACCTTGAAGGGCAGACGTTACGCGAATGGATTGAAGCCCGAACCGAAATTGATATCGATGTTTCGCTTCACCTGTTTAAACAAATTGCCAATGCCCTCGATTATGCGCATCACCGAAAGGTTATCCATCGGGATGTGAAACCCGAAAACATCATGGTCCTCGAAACTGGAAACATCAGAGTCATGGATTTCGGCATTGCCGTCATGGATGATCGACATTCGGTAACCCAAGCGGGTGCGGTGCTCGGAACGATTGCGTACATTTCTCCAGAACAGTCCAAAGGAAATCAGGCAGATATTCGATCGGACATTTACTCACTTGGCATTGTCTTTTATGAATTTCTCACCGGAGAGCTCCCGTTTGAGGCCAATACCCCTTCAGAAATGTTGGCCCATCACCTGTCAACTCGGCCACCGGTACCATCGGAAAAGAATCCCAATATTCCCAAGAAACTCGATAGAATTATTTTAAAGACTCTCGAAAAAAATCCTGAAGACCGTTATCAAAGCGTGAGCACACTTCTGGAGGATTTGGAGGAAACCATTGCCCTTGAAGAAGAGGAAGAAAAGTACCTCATTAGTCCGGCTCAAAAGGACGACTTAGGGCCAGCTGAACTTCCAACGAAAATCATGGAACCCGATGAACCGTTGCTTCCACATGAAGTTCCACCCTCAAGCTCAAATCTCACCAAGGATTCCTTTGTCAAATATCGCCTCGTGGTTGAACGAATTCAAAAAGATCTGGCGGCTTTAGCCGACGAAAATGAGGAGAATGCCGAGGCTCTGGCTTCTTTGCACCACGACAAGAGCCAAGTTCCGTGCGCCAAATGCGGAACTCTGAATGACCCGGGGCTCACAAGCTGTTCCAAGTGTGGTGATGCCTTGGTTTCTTCAAGCATTGGGGTTGCTGAAGTCATGCTGGACCAAGGCATCAAACTGTACGAAGCGCGACAATACAAAGAATCTTTGGGCTTCTTTCAAGGCTTGATCAAGAAAAATCCGAAGCTTGTCGATGCGTATCGCTATGCTGGTCTTTCATGTCTCCAACTGCAGCGGTATCGAGAAGCACTAACCACCTTCCGAAAGGGGACCGAGCTTGATCCCTACAACGGAATCTTGTGGCAGGGGCTCGGAGATGCGGCGCGAGAGCTTTCTCATGATTTGGAAGCACTGCAGGCCTACCAGCAAGCCGTTCAATACACCCCCTCAGCAACGCTTTGGCTGAAGCTTGGAAAGGCTGAAGAAAGTTTAAATCACTTTGAAGAAGCACGCCGCGCTTTGTCCAAGTCCATCGAGTTTGATCCAGGAAATCGGATTGCCCTGAAATCCTTAATCTCTGTCCTCATGCACCTGTCTCAATTTCAGGAAGCTCATGAAGTGGTGAAGAAAATGTTGGCACTTGATCCCAAAGATCCCACAGCACTTCGACTTCTTGGACAAATCTACGAAAACACGAATCGCTACAATCAAGCCCTTGAAGCCTACGAAAAAGCGTTAACCGTGAACCCGAAGGATAGCGAGACGCTCGCACAATTGGGCCAGCTTCATGAAAAACAAGACCAAGTGGATTTAGCGGTTGAACACCTAGCCAAGGCAGCGGAAGTAGAGCCTGACAACCCGGACACCTATGTTAAGCTCGCTCAACTCTACTTGAAACGAAATGAAGAAGACTCTGCTTTAACTTACCTTGAGAAAGCCGCTAATCTCAGCCCCAACGATCCCGAGCTTCACAAAGAGCTTGGAAGGCTTTTTCTTAAACGAAATGATCTCAATCAAGCCATGGTGCAATTTGAATGGACCGTCGCACTCGATCCGAGCGATCCGGAAGCCCACGGACGCCTTGGGCAAATCTATCACAAGCAAGATCAAACCCAACTTTCGATTCGAGAGTATAAGACCGCTATCGAACTTGACCCTTACAATCCTGAATTTCATGAAAACCTTGGCATGGTGTATTATGCAGAACAAGACCTGGAAGAGGCCGTGGGAGAAATGGAGCGAGCCATCACCCTCGACCCACGAAACGTTGATTATCGAAAAGCGCTTGGTGTTATTTATGAGAGCAAAGGAAAGTTTGATTTCGCACGAAAAGAGTACCAAAAAGCCATTGAAGCCTCGCCTCGGGACTACTTAGCCCAAACCCTTTTGGGACGGGTTTATTTAGAACAAGATTTGGTCCATCTGGCCATTTTCCAATTTCAAAAAGCACTCAGCTTGGAAGCACGTTCGCACTTGGTGCACAGCCTTCTTGGAAAAGGATTCCTTCGTCTTGGGCAATACAGGGAGGCCATCGTCGCTTTTCAAAGGGCATTAGAACTGGCGCCAAAACCAAACACCGCGAGGACGAAACAAATTGTTGGGAAAAACTATTTCTATCTTGGCCAGTGTTTGCTTGAAAACAGTAACGTGAAAGAAGCCGCCGAAAAACTGGCGCGAGCAACGCAATTCCTCCCAACTTTTGCGAAGGCATTTCATTTGCTTGGAAAAGCCCAGTATATTCTTGGCGATCGGTCAGCCTCAAAAGGAAATCTGGAGCACGCGGCCCGTTTGTCTTCCGAAGATGCCGAAATTTTTGCCGACTTAGCCGAAATGTTGGCCCAAGCACAGGATTACCCGGGAGCCATCGAAGCGATGACCCGTGCCACTCAGATCATGCCTGAACATGCGCCCTATCACGGGCTTCTTGGAGACCTGTTCGCCCGAAAAGGAGATTTGCATGAAGCCATTCACTCGTATCAGCAAGCCTTGCACTCTGAGAAAAACAAGAAGGGGATTTACCATGGGAAGCTTGGCATGCTTTTCATGCGGACCAAGGATTACACCGAGGCAGTGAGCCAATTTAAGAAAGGGATCGAACTCTCCCCTGAGAATTGGTACCTCCATCAAGATTTGGCGAAAGCCTACCAAGCCATGGGGAAAATTGAGGAAGCCCTGTTGGAACTTGAAACCGTTAAGAGAAAAAGCCTGAACTCAGATGCGCTCACCTCAATCCAGGAAGAGATTGAACGTTTGAAGAAACAAAAACCTCGATGAGCCCCCCTCCCTTTGCTGATGTCCTTCTCCCTTTCGGAGATACTTATCTTGATCAAACATTCACTTACCTCATTCCCCCTCCACTTCTTGGAAAACTTTCGCTTGGAGATCCGGTTCTTGTTCCTTTTAGGAAGGCCACGGCTTCCGGTTATGTGGTCGGGTTTTTAGAACACTTCGATCGGCCCTCTCGAGCCATTCTTGCAATTAACACCAAAACATCCCCGATCTCTTCCGAAGTTCTCGCGTTTTCAACCTGGCTTGTCAGCCGATATGTTTCTCCCCCTTGGGACGCATTGAGAAGTTTCATCTTCCCTGCAAATGGACATGAACGAAAGCAAAATCTGATTCTCCCCCAAAAACAAGCAAATTCCCTTACAAAAGAACAAGAAGAAGCGTCAACAGAGATCAAAAGGGCTCTGCTTGTCGAAAAATCTCAAACCTTTCTCCTTCATGGAATCACCTCGAGCGGAAAAACAGAGGTTTACTTGGATTGCACCAAAGCCGCGGTCAAGCAAGGGAAAGAGGTCCTCATCCTCGTTCCAGAAATTCCTCTCTCGTTTCACCTGGCGAAGCGGTTCCAAGAAGTCTTTGGCGATCAGGTTGCCATCCTTCACTCGGCCCTCACCGACAAGGAACGCCGAGAGCAACAAGCGAGAATCCAGCATGAAGAAGTGTCCATCGTGATTGGACCCCGAATGTCTTTGTTTGCTCCCTTTCACAATCTTGGCTTGATTATCATGGATGAAGAACACGACCCATCTTACAAACAGGAAAGTCATCCGCGCTACCATTCCTTTGTGGTGGCTGAAAAATTGGCGGAGCGGCAAAAAGCCGTTCTTCTGCTGGGAAGCGCTACCCCTTCCTTAGAAAGTTATTACAGGGGAAGAGAAGGGAACATCAAGTTACTTGAACTCAAAACGCGTTTTGAATCCCGAAGTCTCCCGCACGTTACGATTGTCGACATGAAAGAGGAAAAGGGAAAGACTCCTCGCCCTTTCAGCTTCACGCTCCTTGAGGCGATTCAAGAAACGATCAAAAAGGGTCAGCAAGTGATTTTGTTTATCAATCGGCGTGGATTCTCGCCCCTGGTTCTTTGCTCGGATTGTGGCTACACCTTTCATTGCCCTGATTGCAGCATTTCACTCACGCTTCACTTGTCGAAAAACATCCTGTGGTGTCACTATTGCGATTTCCGAAAGACCCCTCCAGAGGTTTGTCCTGATTGCCAAAGTCAACACTTAACGTATCGGGGTTTCGGGACACAGCGTCTGGAAGAAACCCTCACAAAAAATGTTCCCGAAGCTCGTGTATTGCGCCTAGATCGCGACGTGGCTTCGAAGCGGGGAGGAAGTAAAGCAGTTCTCGAAGCTTTTTCGAAAGGAGAAGCCAACATCCTGATTGGAACGCAGATGGTGACCAAAGGATTCCACTTCCCCAATGTCAGTTTAGTGGGGATCATTCATGCGGATCACCTGCTGCATTTTCCCGATTTTCGTTCAGGAGAACGCACCTTCCAACTTCTAACTCAGGTGTCGGGACGTGCTGGAAGGGGCGAAGTAGAAGGACGAGTGATTCTTCAGACGTATGATCCTGAACATCCGGCTATCCAAGCAGCCGCTAGTCAAGACTATAAAGCATTTTACGAAGTAGAGATCGAAGCCCGAAGGAAAGCGCTCTATCCCCCGTTTGTCTCGTTAACCAATCTTGTGTTGACCGGTCAAGAAGAGGAAGCGGTCGAGAAACAAGCGGGCGCATTACGCGAATTCATTGAGAAATGCAGGTCTACCAGCGAAGATCTGGTTGTCCTCGGGCCATCCCCTTGTCCCATCGAAAAAATCAGTAAGAACTTTCGATGGCACCTGCTCTTGAAAGCCAAAACTGTCGAAGAGCTCATGCGCCTCGGAAAAGAAACCCAAACCTGGTATGCTAAAGAAGGAAACCGCAAAGTTCGCCTCACGATCGACATCGACCCTGTCAGACTATTGTAGAGCTCCCAACGAACATTGCGATCTTGTCATCCTTGTCGTGTGACCGCTGAATTCTTTTTCACCATTGGCCCTGAGGGGGTCGCGAGTGCGGGTTACCTCCCTCGCTGATTCTCGAACGACCATCCATGGTCGTTCTCCGAGCCACTGCAGTCCGCGGGACATCCATGTCCCTACTGAATTTGTGGCCCACCATTATTTTTTGGTCGGACTGCAGTGAATCCGCTCGGTCGGTAACCCGCACTCGCTCCTTTTCAGAGCCAATGGATTCCACTTGTTCATCCAAAGTTGCGCAATACTCACCGCGTCGGACCCCTCCCGCTCGGTCATCCGACAAGAACAACAAGATCGGAGTGTTCATTGGGAAACTGAATTACTTGTGCCGAAGGGGACACGCTTTTTGGGCCGAAGCTATGGAGATGCCAACCAGTACGATCGTGTTTAGCGGGCTTTCACCCCACCCTCCAATTCTCGTTCCCGAAATTGGAAAAGATGAGATCCAAAAATGCATTAAAAGTCGGCTTGGCCTTCAAGAGTTTTCAAAGAAACTTCGAGATTCCAAGCCGGAGATTCTTGTCTTGATCACACCACACGGTCCTGTTTTCCATGATGCGATTTCCATTTACACCGTCCCGTCGTATCATGGAGATTTCGGGCAATTTGGGTGTCCAGAAGTGGCCATCGAAGCCAAGGGTTACCCTGAACTCGCCCTGCAAATCCATGATTGCGCAAGGGCCAAGGGAATCCCGATCGTCAACTTAAGCCAAAAGTCGTTTGCGCAATATGGAATTCCGAGTTCGCTTGATCATGCCACCATGGTCCCGCTTTATTACTTTAATGAAGCCGGCCTCCACGTTCCCTTGGTTTTGATTAGCATGGGTTTACTTCCATTTCGCCAACTCTTTGATTTTGGAAGCTGCATTCGAAGTGCGATCGAAAACCAGAAATCTCGTGTGGCTGTTGTCGCCAGTGGTGATCTCTCCCATCGGCTTATTCCAGGATCGGTGGCAGGCTATGATCCGATCGGAAAAGAATTTGACCAGCGCATGATCGACTTACTCAAAAATCAAGACGCAGAGGGAATCATGAAACTCGATCAAGACTTTATTGAGCGGGCTGGAGAATGTGGCTTTCGTCCCATTCTCATGATGTTGGGTGCGACCCATCATTTAAAAAATCAATCCGAAGTCATTTCTTATGAAGGTCCCTTTGGGGTCGGATACGGGGTTGTGGCTTACAGTCCAGCCAGAAATGGAGCGGAAACATGATTTCTCAAAGCATCGAAGAATTTCCCGTCAAACTCGCTGAAGCTTCGATTCAACATTTTCTCACACACAAAGAATTTCTCCCAGCCCCTTCGGAAGTTCCCGAAGAATTTCGGCAAAAAGCTGGCGTTTTCGTCACCCTGAAAAAGAATGGGGAGCTTCGCGGATGCATCGGAACTGTTTTACCCCAAACCGACTCCGTCGCCCTGGAAATCATTCAGAATGCGGTCTCATCGGCCACGAAGGATCCCCGATTTTCTCCGGTCATTCCCGAAGAACTCGGGACACTCTCGTATTCAGTTGACGTCCTTGGAAAACCTGAAAGCATTCACTCGCTCAGAGAGTTAAACACGGAGACGTATGGGGTCATCGTGACCTACCAGGGAAAACAAGGGCTCCTTCTTCCAAGGCTGGAAGGAATTAGTCACCCGAAGCTCCAGGTGGATATCGCCAAGAAAAAAGCGGGGATCGCACCTTGGGAACGAGTCGCATTGGAGCGATTCATCGTTAAGCGTTACGGAAGTCATTAGCATTGCGGAAAGAACCATTTCTTGTCCTAGCCTCCAGTTCACCCCGGCGAAAATTTCTTCTCAAACAACTTGGACTCCCTTTCATTACTTGTAAGCCAAGCATCGTCGAAAGTTTACTGGTCGGCTCTTCCCTGTCCACGGCAAGACAAGTGGAAAATCTTGCCATTCAGAAAGGGGAGATCGTACAAGCACAGTATCCAAATTCTTTTATTCTGAGCGCGGATACCGTTGTCCAATACAAAGACAACGTTTTGGGAAAGCCCGCCACCTGGGATGAGGCCCATCGCATGCTAAGCCTGCTCAATGGAAAAATGCACTGTGTGATTACCGGTGTCTCCGTTCTCTATAAGAATCGCCACTTTTCTGCCTCGTGCACAACGAAAGTGTGGTTTCGAAAGCTCTCCAAAGCCTTCCTCGAAGCCTACATTAAGACAGGTGAACCGATGGACAAAGCAGGGGCTTATGGAATCCAGGGTTTGGGCGCACTTTGCGTAAAGCGAATTGACGGTGATTACTTTAATGTCGTGGGGCTCCCGTTAAACGACGTGAACCGACTCTTGCAAAGAGCAGGCTTCCACAAGCATCCAGAGGCATCAAAAAAAATCGTGCAAAGGGAATTGCTAATAAAAAGTTGAAGTTTGAGCCCACTAAGGATACGCGCAAAATGCCATTCTTTCGCTTCGAAGATCTCTTCAAAAACCTGACCCCACAGGTTGGAATCGACTTGGGCACTTCCAACACCCCGATTTATCTCCGTGGAAAGGGCATTGTTTTTATTGAACCTTCCTTTGTTGCTCGAAACAACACCACTGGAAAAGTCATCGCCGTGGGAGAGGCAGCAAAGAAAATGCATGGTCGAACCCCTGCTAACATTTCGGTGATCCGCCCCTTGCGCGATGGAGTGATTGCGAATTTTGAAATCGCGTATGAAATGATGAAACACCTTCTCAACAAAGCCTTGCCTAACCGCGGCTTAATCAAACCTCGTGTTATCGTTGGGATTCCATCCGATTGCACACCCGTTGAAAGGCGCGCCGTGGAAGAGGCAGCGATTTCGGCTGGGGGCAAACAAGTGGTCTTGGCGGCTCAACCACTTCTGGCAGCCATTGGCGCACTTCTCCCCGTGAAGGAACCGCTTGGGTCGATGATTGTCGACATTGGGGGTGGAACAACCGAGATTGCCATTGTGGCTTTGGGGGGTGTTGTCCTAAGCCAGTCGCTTCGTATTGCGGGTGATGAGATGGACGAAGCCATCGCTAACTACATCAAGAAAAACTACAACTTGATCATTGGGGAACGAACCGCCGAATCGGTGAAAATTCAGATTGGTTCCGCTTATCCGAAAAAAGAAGAAAAGAGCATTGAGGTTCGCGGTCGCGACGTCTTTTCTGGCTTACCTCGACTGCAAAGCATTTCAAGTGGCGACATTCGGGAATCGATCACCGAGCCGGTGGTGGCCATGATTGAAGCGGTGCGAAACTCCATCGAGCGGGCTCCCCCCGAACTTGTGGGGGACATCATGGAACATGGGATAACCATTTCTGGAGGGGGCTCACTGTTGGAAGGGCTCGATCAGCTGATGCAAGAATCGATTGGGGTTCCTTGCCACCGCCCAACGGATCCCATTTTCTGCGTGGCGATGGGAGCAGGAATGCTCTTTGAAGATCCGGAGTTGTTAAAGCAAGTGGCCTCCCAACGCTACAGTCTTTGGGAACAACCGGTTGAAGTTGCCTAAAATACGGATGAATGGTTATGCCTAAGCGAATCTTAGCCATTGATTGGGGAGAAAAACGCCTTGGCATCGCGGTGACCGATCCCTTAAACGTCATCGCCCAGCCCCTTGCCGTTCTTCATCCCAAGAAAACCAAACCCGTCTGGAGCGAACTTCGAGATCTGATCAAGCAATACGATGTCCAAACGGTTGTCGTTGGAATTCCCCACCGAACGGATGGAAAACCAGGAGAAACGGTCGAACTTGTTCGCCATTGGATTAAGGAAGCACAGCGCGAACTTCCGAAATCTCACATTGTAGAAATTGATGAACGGTTCACCACAAAGGAAGCAGGACGCCTTCTCCACGAACGGGGTATCACCTCAAAAGCGCAAAAAGGGAAACTTGATCCGATTGCGGCGGCCTTGATCCTGGAATTATTCCTACAATCACAAAAGACGAAGTCATGAGCAAATTAAAATGGCTTTTCTTTGCGCTTCCCTTCATCCTATTGGTGGCTCTTGTCGTCCTCACCTATTTGTCACACGAATTCTTAACACCGGTATCGCTTGAGAAAGAATCGACTCGGTTCGTGATTTCAGAAGGGATGAGAGGAACAGACATTGCGAATGAACTGCAGAAAGATCGCCTCATTCGTCACGCTTGGGCTTTTCGACTCTTGGTTCGAGTAACAAGCACAGGACCAAAAATTAAAGCGGGAACTTATGATTTTTCTCCCAACCTGAGTCCTTACCAGATCTTGAAAAAAATGGTGAGTGGCGATGTCATTCAGGTTCGGGTGACCATCCCTGAGGGCTACACTTTGAAGCAAATTGCCGATCTCCTTGATGCTAAAGGGATCGCGAACAAGAGCGAATTCTTGGACAAAGCGAATCAAACGGCTTTGGAGTTCCCCGAACTCAAGGAAAACATTCAGGGATTGGAGGGCTTTCTTTTCCCAGACACCTATGATTTAGCCCCTCACCTTACTCCAGAAGATGCTTCCACGCCGATGGTCGACCGATTTAAAGAGCTGGTCATTCCCCTTTATGGCAAATCCAACAAAATGCTGAGCTTGAAGGAAACCATCACCTTAGCCTCTCTGGTTGAGAGAGAGTCACGAATTCCCAAAGAATATCCTTTGATTGCTGCGGTATACACCAATCGGTTAAGAGACCAGATGCCGCTTCAATGTGATGCGACGATTCAATATCTTCTTCCTGTCCCCAAAGAGCTTCTTTCCATCGACGACCTGAAAATTGAATCTCCTTATAACACTTACCTTCATTCAGGACTCCCCCCAGGTCCAATCGGAAGCCCTGGCCTTTTGTCGATCAAAGCGGCTCTTGCGCCTGCGCACGTTCCTTATCTGTATTATGTGGCCCGTGGCGACGGCAGCCACATCTTCAGTATCACGTATTCACAGCATCTGAACGCGGTGGAAAAATATCGCCAATGGCTTTTCCATCGAAATGTGCACTAACGTGACCAACCGTTTTCAGACTTTTCTCGCGCGCTACCTCTGCCCTGACGTCTGCGTTGATTCGGTGACCGACATTGATCCAGAATCCTTGCGCCAAAAAGGATTCACAACGCTTTTGCTTGATCTGGATAATACCTTGTTAAGTTGGAAAGCGGAAGAAATGTCCGCCACCACTTTAGAATGGATTCGTAAGGCGAAGATTTCAGGGTTGAAGTTGCTCATTGTCTCCAACAGTTTTCAAAATCGAGTCAATCGATTGTCAAAGGCCTTGGAGGTTCCAGCCATCTCGAGAGCAGTAAAGCCAAGGAAAAGCGTCTTCCTTGAAGCGTTACGCCTCCTTGGTTCTCTTGCAAAAGAAACAGCCGTCATCGGGGACCAGCTCTTTACCGATATTCTTGGAGGAAAACGTCTTGGGCTCTACACAATTCTTGTATCCCCCGTTGACAAGCAAGAATTTTTTGCGACTGAATTGGTACGAATTCCAGAAAAAATGGTTTTGAATTTGTTTCAAAAAAAAGGACTCTTGAAATCTGAAGGACCAAAGTATTTTTGAAATTATTTTTCTGCAGGGATCATTTTTTTGTCAATTGTGGGTATATAGAGAATAATAACTTATGATGCGATTTATTGATACTGACAAATTATGGCAGGAATCAAAAGAAAGCAAGCCTCACATTGAAATCGGGTTTCAGGCGTCATCCGAAAAGAACGCGCTCTTAAGAAAAAAAGAGCGCAACCCACAGGAACGGATTGAAATTGCCGAAAGCGGGCTTAACCGAAAAGCCTTTGATTGTGAAGCATTGCTTTTGGGCTTGGTTCAAGAAGCCATGCGTGAAGCTTCTTCTTTTGAAGATGGGGTACAAACATGCCTAAGCCACATTTGTAGTCACAAAGCCTGGAGCGCTGGCCACATCTACGTTCAAGACAAAGAAGCACCTCAAGTCCTTGTCCCCACGGGCATTTGGCACTTTGATAATCCAGGGGAATTTGAAATGTTTCGAAGCGTGACCGAAGCGCTTCGCTTTCGCATTGGGGTTGGACTTCCAGGGGAAGTTTTTCAAAATGCCAAGCCATCTTGGATTCCCGATGTAGCCCGGACCGTTAGTTTTGCTCGAGCTCAGCTTGGCATGGAAAGTGGGATTCGATCAGCCTTCGCATTCCCGGTCATGACCGATTCTTTGGTTGTCGCTGTCCTTGAATTTTTCTCAAGAAACGTGGAAGAACCATCGGTGGTGTTCCTGGAAACCATGAAGAAAGTCTCCGAAGAAATAGGGGCCATGCTAAAGCTGAAGGGAATTGTTTAACGAACACCTTGTTTTTTGAAATACTGCTGATGATAATCCTCTGCTTGATAAAAGGAAGAAACCGGAACAATTTCAGTAACAATTTTTCGTGAGTATCGCCCAGACTGCTCAAGTTCCTCCTTCGCTCGATGTGCAGCCCTTTCTTGCTCCGGATCGTGAAAAAATATTGCGGATCGATATTGAGAACCCACATCAGGTCCTTGTTGATTGGGCGTTGTCGGATCATGCATTTCCCAAAACAAACTCAGGAGCTTTTCGTAGGAAACTTGTGATGGATCGTAGGCAACTTCGACAACTTCCGCGTGCCCTGTCTTGTCTCCGCAAACATCTTGATAGGTTGGATTCGGAAACGTTCCACCCGAATACCCAACACGAGTGGAAACAACCCCTTTCACTTTTCGAAACGCATCTTCCACTCCCCAAAAGCATCCGGCTCCAAAGGTGGCTTTTTTCACCTGTACAACCTCCTTATACTTCAACCAGATTCTTTCACAAAGATTCGACCTCCTGGTTGCAGCCATCCACAATTGGGTATACTGTGTGTGTTATAAGGAAGAAGAAAACTTGGTCTCAAAAAAGGAAAATGCCCTTTTTAAGGGAATTATGCAATCCCTTTTAGTTTAAACGAGCGTTTTTTCAGAACTCATTGGTGTAGAGTTACCCCGCTTGGTGGTTCTGAATTATGAAAAATGCAAAGACCGTGAGTGAGTTATTGCTTTTTTTACCGTGACACCATCTAAATTAAACATCTGGAGGGAAGAGACTTGAAACTAACACCTTCGAAGATCTTAATCTCGTTTCTGCTAAGCTTTGTTCTTCTCTGGGGTTCAACCCGTTCTTCTATGTCAGAAACGCTTTATGGGCCGGTGGTTGCTGAAAATGCAACCCGCTCAACTCCGAAGCCCGCACCACCTCCAGAAATCAAGGTCCCAATTAAATCCATTGAAGTATCCGGCAGCACGCTCTTGACTCCACAAGAAATTTCTTCCATTACGTCCGGTTACATCGGCAAAGAGATCCAATTGGACACTTTGAAAGATGTCGCCGTACAAATCACTGGGCTTTACCGGAAAAAGGGATATCTCCTCGCTCGCGCCTTTGTTCCTCCGCAAGACATCCAAAATGGGGTGGTCGAGATTGATGTGGTTGAAGGGAAAATTGGCAAGATCGATGTGGAGGGGAACAAGCACTATTCTTCAGATTTCATTCGATATTATTTCTCTCCGGCTGCTCGGCGAGGTGTCTCTGAAGATTTTGAGCGCGCCTTGGTTCTTCTGAATGAATTCCCCGATCTTCATGTTCGTGCATTCCTAAAGCCAGGCGGAAAGCAGGGAACAACCGATGTTCTTCTGAAGGTCGAAGATTCAGAACCCTCTCATGGACAACTGGATTACAACAATTTTGGAAACCCGCTTGTTGGTCGAAACCGATTTGGTTTTGAATATTGGCATGGGAGCTTAAGTGGACGGGGCGACCTCCTGGATGCAAGAATGGTTGTTCCGGTCCCTACGAATAACGAGTCCCCCTTTTATCAAGCTTACTATACAACACCGATAAGCCCATCCGGAGCCAAGCTTACAGGTTCATTTGCCTCAGCAGATATCCGGGTTGGGCAGGATCTCCAAGTTCTGGATATTCGGGGTACAGCGCAGATCTACGGATTTACTTTCACACAACCTTTGAGTCGAACCACAACGGGAGGCTCAGATTTTACCGCTAGTTTTTATGCGAAAAACGTCTCTAATTTTTTCCTGACCAGTTTTCTTACAAGCCGTGATCGACTTCGTGAATTGGCTCTTGGCTTTGACCGCCAGTGGGCAACCGATACCGCGAGGGATTTCTTGACTTCAAGTGTCACTCAAGGGCTTGGTACCTTCATGGGGGGAATGATGAGAGGGGATCCTTTAGCAAGCCGTGTAGGCGCAGACGACAGCTTTACCAAGGCGAATGTCGAACTGGTTCATATTCAAAGAGTTTTTACCAACAAGTATCTGTTACTTCATGGAACAGCTCAGTACTCCCTTAGCCCTCTTGCGATTACCGAGCAATTTGCCTTGGGCGGACCTGATTCGGTTCGGGGCTACGAACAATCCGAGTTTCTAGGAGATTCGGGATGGACCGCCAGTGCAGAGTTTCGTGTCCCGATGACCGCAAACACGGATGTTAATAGCTTGCAAACCGCCTTTTTTGTCGATACCGGATACATGACCCTTCGAAATGCACTTCCTGGATCAGTTTCTAAAAAGCAGCTCACCGGCGGAGGTGTCGGTCTTCGCGCTGGACTCGGCAAATCAACAAGCTTGCGTATTGATCTCGGCTTCCCGATTAGTCCTTCGAAGAATTTGTCAAATGAACTTCCTGTGCTCTATGCGCAATTTTCAAAACAGTTTTAACAGAGATTCAAAGGAGGCTTTTCCCCATGGTTAAAAGGTTGATGGCAAAAAGAAAAAAGATTGGACAACAAGTTCTTGCATGGCTTATGGTTGCTTTCCTCATCTCGCCCCAGTTGTCATGGAGCGCTCCTTCGGGAGGTGTGGTGACCTCAGGAACTGCGACCATCACTCAAGCGGCAACAACAACCACCATCAATCAGGCCACCAGTAGAGCGATCATCAATTGGAACAGTTTTGGAATCAATCTGAATGAGCTTGTCAAATTCCTTCAACCTTCAACCTCTGCTGCTACACTAAACCGTATTCTTGGCGGTGACCCTTCGGTCATTGCGGGCGCATTACAGGCTAATGGACGTGTCTTTCTCCTAAACCCAAACGGAATTCTTTTTAGCCCAACCGCCACGGTGAATGTGGGGGGACTTCTAGCCTCCACCTTAAGCATGAAAGATAGCGATTTCCTTAGTGGAAATTACGTTTTTTCACAAGACATGAATCATCCCCTTTCTTATGTGGTTAACCAAGGAACGATCAATGCTGCAGACGGCGGTTCAGTGGTCCTGTTAGCCCCAATGGTCAGCAACGAAGGAACCATTACCGCCAACCTGGGGAAAGTCGGCCTCGGTGCCGGAACTCAAGCGACCGTCTTAAATTTTGATGGACAAGGCCTTCTCAACTTTGTCCTAAGCGGAAACGATACCCCGCACGATGTGGTCATGGATTCAAACGCAGTCAGCGCTCTTCTCGAAAACATTGTCAACTTCAGTGGCGTTATTGAAGCTGGAAGTATTACCCACACAGAGGATGGGCATGTCATTTTGGGCAAGTCAGAAGGTTTTGCTGCAAACATTGGGACAATTCGAGCCAATGGCTCGGCTAATAATAGCGCTGGGAACATCGTGATTAACTCCACCCAGGGTACTGTATTGCCCGGCTCGAGCTTGACGCAAGCCAACGGCGACGGAGAAAATTCCAATGGGGGAACCATCCATGCGCTTTCACAAGGCAGGTTGGTCTTTTCGGGAGGCATTGAAGCAAAATCCGGAACCAGCGGAAATGGTGGCGACGTGGAACTTAGTGGTGATAAGGGAGGCTGGGTTTACGGAGTGGTAAATACGTCAGCTCCTCATGGAACGGTTGGAAATCTCTTGATCGATCCAGTCAATGCTGAAATTGTCAATTGGTTCGATCAAGACGGTTGGGGTGATTCAAACGAACCGCAGCCGACCGATTTTATCATTTCGGCTAACCTCTTGACCGGAGCTTCCAGCAATATTACGATTTCTTCTTCAAACTCGATTACTTTAGATGACATGTCTACCCTCGGCGGAACTCTTACGCTTCCGAACAACATCAGTCTCACCTTAAAAACGGGTACAGGCGACATTATTTTTGAAAACACAAGCAATACCGTTCAGGCGCAAGGAAATGGAAACCTCACGTTGAACGCCGGGACAACGCTCAATAGCGGTGGCGAAATTACGGCCTTGGCTAATTTGACGACCGATGCCGGCAACATTACCGTAACTGCAGATAAGGACATCATTGCCTCCGGGTCGAGCATTCAGTCGATCTCTGGCGATATTGGTCTGTCGGCCGGAAGAGACTTAACCGCCACCGATCATTCTTTTATTGAAAGTACGAATCATAACGGAAACAGTGGCAACATCTCACTTTCAGCGGGTCGAAACCTCGAGGTTACCAACTCAGCGATTGAAACCTCGGCGGACGATTTTGGAGACCCGACCAGCGGCAATGTCTCCTTAACCGCCGGGAACAACTTGACGCTTAATCTTTCAACAGTAGACAGCATTGCCCACAGCAGTTCGAACAATGCTATCAGTGGAAACATCTCCTTTAGTGCCGGAAACGATATTTCCATGAGCAATGATTCGTTTGTGAACACCGAAGCGGATGCATCTGTCGATCCGACGAGCGGCAACATCACCCTGAACGCAGCACATGACCTTAATGTTGACAGTTCGACCATTCAAAGCACCGCCAATACGTCTGGTGGTGAAGACACTCAGAGTGGATCCATTATCCTCACGGCGGGAAATGACGCGAATATCACCAACGGCTCGCTTGTTCAAAGCATCAGCAATACGCAGAATGCGAACTCTGAAACCGTGAGCACCAGTGGCGATGTTGACATTAATGCAGGTCATGACATCAATGTCAATAACTCAACGGTCCAAAGTTCGGTTAATGATTTTGGTGGAGACCCGATGAGCGGCAATGTCTCCCTGACAGCCGGAAACGATTTAAGCCTCGACAATTCGACCATTCTGAGCACCGCGACCAGCGATACCGCAAACACCCAGAGTGGCTCGATCTCCCTCACGGCCACCAACGGTTCTGTCACAATCACTGGTGGAACCAATGTGGCAAGTCTTAGTACCGTCTTCAATGGAAGCTGGAGTAGCACCAGTGGCGACATTTCTCTCAGTGCTGGAACCGACATCCATGTGGACCATTCAAACATTCAAAGTTTTTCCAGCAGTGGTTTTGGCAACAGCCAGAGTGGAGCCATCTCCATGAATGCTGGGCAAAATGTCAACATTAACAGTTCCGCCATTCTTACTCAGGCGACGAATACGGGTGGCATCCTCGAGCCGACCAGTGGAGATGTAGTCATCAGCGCTGGCCAGGATGTGAATATTGGAAGTTCCTCTGTCCAAAGTTTAGCCCAAAGCGAGTTCGACCCGACTACCAGTGGAAATATTTCCTTAACAGCCACAAACGGAGACATTAGTATTCATGAATCAAGTATTCAAACCAGGGCATCGAGTACTGCCTCCCCCAATGTCATCAGCGGGAATATCACCTTCAACGCTGGCAACGATATCGTGATTGCCAACTCGTACGTGAACTCGGAAGCGAACAATGGAGGAGACCCGACCAGCGGTGATATCACGATGAACGCTGGAAACAACCTGGACGTCAACAGCTCGACGATTCAGAGCTTCAGCGATGCTAGCGGCGGCGGAAATAGCCAGAGTGGGACCGTATCCCTGACCGCAGGTAGCGACATCAACATCAACAATCGTTCGGAAGTCCAAAGTAAGAGCAACAGCGATTCCGGAGGCAGCCAGAGTGGTGCTGTCTCTCTGATAGGTGGCAACGACCTTAACCTGAACAGTTCCCTTGTTCAAAGCAAGAGTACAAGCAATTCCGGCAACAGCCAGAGTGGTGACGTCACCTTGGTTGCCAACGAAGGTGACGTCAATGTGGACAGCTCGACGGTCCTGAGTCAGGCCACGAATACGGGTGGCATCCTCGAGCCGACCAGCGGAAATGTGATCATTACCGGCGGCCAGAATGTGAATATTGATAGTTCCTCTGTAGAAAGCTTGGCCCAAAGCCAGTTCGACCCGACCACCAGTGGGAATATCTCCTTGACAGCCACGAACGGAGACGTCAATGTAAACAACTCCGAAATTGTGAGCTTCGCCCACAGCGATAACTCTTCAAGCGTCCAAAGTGGTAACATCGCGCTTAACGCCGCCAATGGAAACATCAACATTACCGGCTCTTACCTCACCACGGAAAGCACTTTTGGCGAAGGCAACCGTGGCCCGGACAACGGAATCGATATGAATGCCGGCTTCGATGTTTTTGTAAACGCGGACTCAGGGGTAACCACCGGAGTCGGCGACATCAATATCACGGCGGGAAACAATGCAGAGATTACGCATATCTTTTCTGGCGGGAACGCCAACGTAACGGCCGGAGGATCCATCACGAGCAGCAATCCATCTGAAGCATTCGGATTCTTTGGAGAAACTGATGTGTCCGCACCGAATGGCGAGATTACCCTGACCGCGGTGACTGGAATCGGAACCGATGAACAGGCCCTCCGGACCCGGACACGTAACCTCACCACCACGACCACTGGTCTTGGTGCGGAAACTTATATCTACAACTCTGAAAACTTTGACAACTTATCGGATACAACCAACAATGGGGATGTTCATATTCTCGTTGGCGAAGGTGGAGAAGAATTCGTCGACTTCAGCGTCTCTGACGATGACGAGCTTAACGCCAACCTCCCAGGAGCCGACTTCACTTTCAACAATACCGGCGGAAATATTGCCCTCGGCCTTGTGAACACTCTCGATGGCGATGGTGGAGTCACGCTGAACGCCTCTGGATCGATCTTAAACGCAGGCGAGAATGAAATTAACCTTACAGCAGATCATGCCAGGTTAACCGCTGGCGAGGACATTGGAAGTGCTGATCTGCCAGTGAGTGTGCTTCTCGATAACGCTTTGAACGCCAATGCGGACAATGGATCCATCTGGATCAGCTCACCTGGTGACCTGATTCTTGGGCTTGTGTCGGCGAAGGGCCTTGCGAATCTCTCCGCACAAAGCATCGTTGGAGAGGATCCCCCGGTGAATGTGGCCGGAGCGGTCGTGGTCCTCACAGCGGTTGACGGCATCGGAACTGAGGAACAGGCTTTAGTCACTGACACACCTAACCTGTCGCTTACAACGACTGGGACCGATGCTCCTATCTTCGATGCGAACAACCAAGCCTTGAAAACGCTGACAGTCAATACGAACAACAGCAATGCGAACGTCAACACCACAACGGGTGAATCACTCACCTTTGCCGATCTGACCCTGAATGCCAACATGGTGGGAACCGATGTCTTCTTTGACAACACCGGCGGAAACATCTTCGTCGGAAACGTGAATGTCGGCATGAGCAATTCACTCAGCTTAACCGCAGCCGGCTCTATTCTAAGTGATCCGAGCCTGATCACTGGCTACTACGTGACCTTGGATGCAGGAAAAGGCATCGGAGCTCCCGGAGATCCCATTCAAGGAAGCATCGCCGTGCTGAACGCCACCGCGCACAATGGGGGCATCTACTTCAACAATGCAGACAGCTTCATTTTGAACAACTTACTGGCGCAAGGCCCGGCTGGGAATATTGTGGTCAGCAACAGTGCCGGTGATCTTCTTCTGAACTATTTGACAGCGAGCGGTTCCATCGAGTTAACCGCGGTCCATGCGATTCTTGACAACACGCACAATGGCGCTGGCTTTAACTTAACAGCAGGAGGCAATTCGTCTCTTGTCGCTGGCAGCGGAATCATTGGAAGCGTGCTCTTCCCCGTCAGAGTCAACATTCCGACAGGAATCTTGAGTGTGAAGTCTGGCGGAATTTTTGGCCTCGTTTCCGTTGACATCAATGGAATCACGGTGGATAATACTTTAGGGATGCCGGAACCCGATCTCCCGGATCCCTCAGGTCAGATCATCTTTAATGGAAACTGCTTGTCTGATTGTCCGCCAGGAAACCTAAGCCCATTCCAGCTCCTCCTGCTGGACCTTGGAGCCATTGGAGCTAATCCAGATACGTTCTTCTCAGGAATCGCTCAAGGCAATGTCGATCTTGCCAATGTGGACGAGTTGTTCGACCTCACTTTTGGTGTTTCGATTGACAACTCCTTTGGCTTTGGCGATGCATTCGCCGCCTTAAATTCCGAGGAGCTACTTGAACAAGTCCTAGAATTACAGAAAAAGCATAAGAAATGACGAAACCCTTCGATTCAAAGAATACAGAGAGGAGAAGCGGGCCTTTCCGCTTCCTTCTCTTTTTCGTTTTCTCTCTTTCATTACTCCCGTTTTATCGTGGGGCAGAAGGAAATCCGTTGCCGACGAAAGTAGTGGCGGCGGCCATCCCCTTGAACCCCGCCCCTTCGCCCACCCAAAATGAAGAAAAAACTAAGTATCTTTGGGACTTTAAGACTGAACTCGGTCTCTCGAACGATCAAGTGGCAAAACTTCAGGGAATCTATGATGAGAACAAAAAAGCATTGCAAGGACTCAGAGCAAATCTAGAAACCGGGAAAAAAGAATCTCGAAAATTGATTGACCAAAATGCTGATCTTTCAGTCATTCGCACTCAATTAATGGCAAATGCCAAGATTCTGGTTGAGGTTGAAATGGCTAACATTGAAAAAAGTCGAAAGATCCGACAGATTCTCACCCCTCTTCAGCTTTCCAAGTGGTTTAAGATTCAGGAAGACGTTCGTGAAAAAGGGAAAACTAAGTAGGTCTTTAGGGAATCGCTTCCATCCCCGTATCATGGGTACCCGTCAACTCACTGGCCTGACTGTCTGTCGTGTCTGTGGTTTCTAGCGTCTCGACATCTTCGAGAACCAAGTCTTTTCCCTTTTGAACCAAAGCGTTGGCTTCCCGCGCCCCGGAATGATTGACTACGTGACCGGCCACTTCAGAAAGGGCAGAAGGAATGGCAATGACATTTTCAGGAACGACCGTTCCATCTTCGAGTACAAAGTTAACTAAAGCTTGGTTTTGGAGATTGATTTTGATCTGTTTTGGAGCGGATCCGCTTGGAAGAGGCTGGGAGAATCCTAACTTAGGCATCAAAAACAAGAAAACAGCTAGAGACAACCAGGCTAACAGATTTTGCCAAAACTCCGATGAACGATCCTTCATAACCCCTGACCTCCCTTATGTCTGTAGTCATATTGAGCGCATCCAAGCAGGCAAAAGCAAAGCTGGGCCTGTATCTCCCTCTGGATTTTTGTCTTTGTATTTTATGGATTACGCTTGAAACATGTTAACTTTATTAATGCTAGTATAGAATAAAATGAAGTAAGGGTCAATTCTGCTTTAGAGTTAGTCCTTTAGGAGTAGTCCTTTCGAACTAAAGTACTGTAAAAGGAAAGTCGGCTTGGCTTTACAAATTCTTTTCTACAATGCCAAAGAAGATGGTGGCACTCATCTTTGTCTTCAAGATCTGCACCATCATTACGATCTTTCTCGCGTATCGCTTCTTGTATTTTGATAGCGAAGCTCATCGGGTGAATTTTCTTGCTCATCCTGAAGAAGGAATCACGCTTCAATCTGCTTTTGAAACCTGGGATGCCCAGCATTATCTGTATTTAAGCGAAAAAGGCTACCCCAAAAACAGAAGTTCCGATGCATTTTTCCCTTTGTTCCCGTGGGTTATTCGTGCCTTCACACGCGTCTTGCACAGCTCCTTTATTTCAGGGCTTCTTGTATCCAACCTTTGCTCTTTTGGAGCCTACTGTTATTTCTTTCTCCTCGTGAGAATGCTGGTTAACGCTCGAATCGCTTCCCTAAGTCTCCTAGCCTTGCTTGTCTTTCCCACCAATTTTTATTGTTCGTTGATTTACAGTGAGTCGTTGTTCATGCTGCTTCTTTTCGCATTTTTTTACTATTTGTATTCCCACCGATACCTTTGGGCCGCACTGTTTTCTTTTCTTTTGCCACTCACCAGGGGGGTGGGTGTCCTTATTGTTTTTCCGTTCCTCACCTACCATATCCTAAGCCAGCTCCATGATCCAGACAAATTCGATTCCCAAACGAAAATTTCTGCCCGATTTCAAATGGCTTATCTCCTGGCGCCGCTCATCGGTTTTGAGTGCTACTTGCATTGGATTTACCGGGCAACAGGCAATCCATGGCGAGGATTTTTGGCTCAACAATATTTTGTCTCTCAACGGAACGTGCTGAATCTTTTTCATCCTGAAACATTGTTGCATAATCTATTTTCCTGGAGTACAGGTCCGGATGGATACACCAATCTGGTCTTGGATCGCCTGTTCTTTCTTCTGTTTGCAGCCCTTCTATACTCCATTTACAAGAAAACCGATATTGTACTCTTTAGTTACTCCCTCCTTTTTGGTCTCACTCCTCTCCTTGGGAGTTTCATGTCTTACACTCGCCTTCTTTTGCCTGTCTTCCCCATTTACATCGTTTTCGCATTGGCCTTTGACGATCCAAAGCGCCGTTTTCTCAGGTTTGCCCTCCTCGGCTTATCCTTTTCCTTGCAAACCTTCCTTACGGTTCTTCAGGCATTAAATTTCTGGGTGGCTTGAGCCCAGTTGCATAATTCTAGAGGAAACCGTAAGAGACAAACGAACCCCAATGGGCATGAAAAGATTATTCGTCCTATTATCACTTGCCCTCAGTTTGATCGCCATGCAAAAAGCTTATGGGGAGCTCTTGTTTTATGATGATTTTAGTGGCATCCCCTCCAGCCATCCTCTCTCCAGTTGGAAGGTGAACGGTACCACTCCCCAGATCATCGATGCAGGCAACGGTATCCATCAGCTCGCTGTCAACGAAAATGTCGAACTTGTAGCCAAGCTCAAGCTTCTTCCCGCCAATTTCATGTTGGAATCGATCTTCACCCTTGGACCGGGGGAACTCGACAATCAAAGCATCATCTGGAATTTTGGGGACAGCTACGCTCATGGCGCCAAATGGAGTGCAAGTTTGTCTCCGGTGGATCGAAATCAAGTTCGAGTGGTCCTGGATGTCGAAGGCTCAAAGGAAGATGTCACCATTCCTTTGGATGTGAATCAACCCCTGGCTTTTAACGTCTGGGCTGAGAATGGAAAACTTGGGATTAGCGTGAATGGAAGCCCGGTCGTGGATGTGGACCAAGCTCAATCACCGCCGGTGCACGCCGTGTGGATTCATCTTCAGAATGTCGATGGAATGGCACCCATCGAAATGTCCCGTGTCCGAATTACGAGCCCTCCTGCTGACTTTCTAAACGCTATCCTTTCCAAGGGGCACTACATAGCCGACACCCTCGACTTCGACTCTAACACGGATCAAGTTGCGCAAGAATCGTTGCCGGTCTTAAAGAGCATTGCAGAGGCACTGGTTGCTCATCCTGAACTCAAGCTTAAGATCGTGGGGTATTCCGACTCGAGAGGAACGCGAAAGGAAACTCTTGAGCTTTCTCGCCGACGCGCAGAATCGGTAAAGCATGTCTTGGTAACGCAGTTTCAACTCAACCCCGATCGCTTGTCAGCCGAAGGGAAAGGTGAAAAACACTTCCTTGCCTCGAACAAGACCGCGACAGGGCGAGCTCTTAACCGGAGAATTGAGTTCATCCGCCAGTAGCCGGTTATTTGCCGAGCAGACGTTTAACTTTCTTTTCAATCGCTTGGATTTCTTGATAGCCAATAAGCTTCGCCACAATATTCCCATTCTGGTCAATGATGAACTTTGTGGGAATTCCTTGAATGGGTCCATAAGCGCTTTGCACCGCATCATCGGCGATCACCACCGGATAATTGATCTTGTGTTTTTCCACAAAGGGTTTAACAACGCGTAACCCCTCGTCATCGAGCGCAACACCCACGATCACCACACCCTTGCCCTTGTAGCGATTATAGAAATCAACCAGATGAGGAATTTCCTCGCGACAAGGAGGGCACCATGTGGCCCAAAAATCAAGAATCACGACTTTCCCTTTAAATTGACTTAAAGTAACTGTTTTCCCTGAAATATCTCTTAGGGAAAAAGCAGGAGCCAGTATTGTTTTTGCTGGACTCTTTGAATGAACCGAGCCACCAGTTCCACAAACTGCTAACATCAGTGCAAACAAAATCAATCGGTAGAACTTCCTGTCCCGCTTCATCCTCATGTTTTTGCTTGAACTGGCTTCTTTTTCCTTCTTTAACCCGCCAAACAAAAATCGTTCTTTGAATACTCCCACAAGCTATTCAAAGAACGATTTGTAGTTCGAGACCTAGAAACAAAATCTACGACAGAGCTACCAGCGAAATACTTGCCCCGTCATTCCCTTATCTCTGGCCGCTTGCGCAAGCAACTCCAATTGAACATCATTGGCTAATCGTTTCACTAATGACACTGGAACTTCCTTACCCGGAGAACTGCTCCGATATGTCAATACAAATCCTGGGAGCTCGAGACGCGGTTTCAATCTGCCTCGGCTGTCTTCCAGTTGAATCGCGAGGGCCAAGAGATCAGGACCGAGTGGAAGCAATGCTTCACCTGTGGTCCGAAACCTTGAGCTTTCTTGCCGCTCGAGAGAATCGCCTGAATGTTCGTACTCTCTGACCTCCACCTGGGGAAGCTGTCTGGCGGCTTCCTCAGCCCTTCTTAAATGCTCCGGATCAATCGTCACTGACCGTGAAAGGGAACCACCACCGCTACTTAAACCGCTAACTTGTGCAACTCCACTCATGTTTTTAGACCATCCTTTCATTAGTTTAGTAGTTAAATTTTACTGTACTGGAAGACAAGTCAAATGTCAATCCGGCTTCTGTTACCAAAATGTTAATTTTAGGACACTGATCGTCGAGTCAAAGAAGGAAGCTCAAATTGGAGTCTAGAAACGAACTTGGCCGCAGCTCTTTAGGAAGAGCTTTTCGAGAATACTTGTGTTTTATGGAAGTCGAAAAAATCGCGCCAATGCTAGCTAAACGGGACTCGTTGTGGTATAATATAAGCATAAAGGGGGCTTCTGTGAACCGGTTTTTAGTAGGTTTGGCTTTATTTTTTGCCCTGATGAGTGCCGCTTTCAGTGCTTTTGCGTCGAACAGCGCCAAAAGCACCTCTCAGCTGCCAAAGCCTTCTGCGATCCCCACAGTTCCCGGCTCGCTCCTTTCTCTTTCATCCATGGAGATTCAAATGTTTCCCATCTTGACGGATGGGGTGATGCGTTATCATCTCACTTTGCCCACCAGCAAGCGAGAATCGACCTCCGTTTCTTTAACCCGAAATCTATTACAAGAAGACCTCCACGCGATGCTTGCTGAATCAAGACACGGTGCCACTGGATCCATCTTGCTCGATCACCCATCGTTTGATGTCACACCGCTGGGCATTCCGTCCGTTGTTTCTGAACCAACAGTCATTTCCTCAGGACTGACCCTGGTTTCATTCTAAATGTTCACAACCTGTTAACTTCTTTTTGAGGTTCCCTTAATCGACACTCCTCCGTTCTTGGCGTATAATTTTGATTTGTGTGCTCAATCTCAGGAGGAAGAACACGTGAAAACAGAAACGGTTTCTCAGTGGATCGCATCTGCAGAAAAGGGAACGGTTACTCTCAGCTTGGCTGCTTCACACATGATAAGAGGAAAGATTAGTGAACGAGACTTTTATCGGATCGTTGATACTTTCGAGCGGAATACTTCAGTTCCCCTTGTAATCATACCCTTCCCGAATCCAAAGCCAGACCCAAACGAACCTGCCTAAGCGTCGGGCAACGGGATTTCGCGCGCGCAAGAGCGAAACCCAGAAAGCAATCATGTCTTTAAGAAAAGCAATCTTGGCTTTATTATTTTGGATTGCTGTTTTGCGTCTCCACGCCTTGGGGCAAACAGAAGTCTCTATGCTAAAGCTTGGACTTACTGATGTGTTGCAACAGGCAGAAACAAGAAACCTTGAATTACAAGCAGCAAAGAAAAATATCGCGCTCGCGCAAGCTGGAAAGACAATTGCGGAAGCAACCCTGAACCCACGGCTCTCTTGCGACTACCCTTTCGGATTAGCCGAACCCAAACGGACCCTCACGCTGGAACAACCGATTGAACTGGGTGGAAAACGACCAGCCCGAGTTGCCTTGGCCCGTGATCAAATCAGGCAAGCCGAATTGCAGTACGATCTTCTTCGATGGCAAGTTCGGCAAGAGGCACGTCAAGCTTACTTTGAACTGGTTGTCTCAAAGGCCGCGCGTAATGAAGCAGAACGCGTCGTGTCAATCGATGGTGAGCTCTTGGAAATCGCAAAAAAGCGATTTGCTGCAGGGGATATCGCAGAAGCCGAGGTAATTCAAGCACAATTCGCACTCGAGCGCACCCGGCCAAGATTGGGGTCAGCGATCAACCGGGTGAGACAAGCAGAGATCCGACTTGGTTTTATTCTCGGTCAGCCTCCAGGGACGAGCATAACCCCTACGGACGAACTCAACCTTTTGAATCAGCAATCGTTCGCCCTAAGTGAAATACAGATTCCTCCTCTTACTGTTTTGTTGGATCAAGCCAATCGATCCCGACTCGAATTGCTTATTGCCGCGCATCAAGTGAGATTAAGCGCTGACCAGATCGCCTTAGCGCGATCAGGAAAGATTCCTGACTTAGCGATAGCGGGGGGATACATTGTCGACCCAAGCATTCCCGCCACTTCAACGCTCGTGGGCATCCGACTCGATCTTCCAATCTTCAACACGCACCAAGGGGAACTTGATCAAGCTCTCGCATCTCGACAATTTGCAGTACAACAACTTTCCGTTCTCGAGCGGCAAATTCGCATGGAGGTGGAATCGGCCTACGAAAATTATACAGCTGCTAAAAGCGTGCTTGAAACAGACCTCTCGAAAATTCTTCCTGAGAGTCAACAGGTTTTGGAATTAGCAAACAAAAGCTATCAACTTGGACAAACGAGCTTAACCGACGTCTTGGTTGCGCGACAATCGGTACAGGACGCTCGTGATGCGATCTTTGCGGATATCCTGAATTATGAGACAGCGTCAGGCGCTTTGGAACGCGCCGTCAATCAACCATTAACGGAGGGGAAAAACAACGCGACAACTCACCCTTAAGCTCATACTCCTCGGAAGTATTCTGGCTTTGGTGGGATGCCACGCCAAGGCACCTCCAAACCTAACCGACACTTCCCCAGCTCGCGTCCGCTTGCCGGTGGTTCGTGTCATGCGGAATGATATTCCCGAAGCGGCAACCGCACCCGGAGCCGTTGCCGCTTTACCCAATCATTCGATTAAACTCAGCCCAGCCATGACGGGAAAGTTAGTCCAGGTTAATGCCATCGTAGGCCAATTTGTTCACCAAGGAGAAATTGTTGCTAAGCTTGACAGTCGCCAAGCGGAAGAGCAACTCCAGCAAGCCGAAGCTTCTCTTCTTGCTGCTCATGCTGATCTTATTGAAGCCAAAGCCAACTTAACCTTGGCTCTCAGCAACTTGAACCGAGTGCAATCCTTGTATGACGCCAAGCTCGCTCCAAAAAAAGACGTGCTTACAGCCGAAAATCAAGTCGAAACTTCTCGCGCACACTGGCTTGCAGTGCGGGCGCGAAACGCGCAAGCCGCTGCAGCGAACGCGCAAGCCGCCACCCTTCTTCAATGGATGCACATCGAAAGCCCCATCGCAGGGGTGGTCGCGCGTCGGTTCCTCAACGTGGGTGATACCGCCGATCCCTCCACACCCGTGGTCCAAATTGTTGACCTTTCCGTCGTGAATATTGATACCAACTTACCTGCGGATACTCGAAACACTCCTCGTGTTGGCCAACCCGCTACGATCGCTGGTGTGCGTCTTCGAGCTCCACTGGAAGGAACGGTCACTGCCGTCAGCCCTGTCATCGATCCGCAAACGAACGCCATGCCAATTCAAATTCGATGTGTCAACCCCGATGGACTCCTAAAAGAAGGAGAAACGGTAACCGTTTCAATCACCTTGGGGATTCATCATGCCTTAACAGTTCCACTCTCGGCCTTGGTGCCTGATCCCAATCAGTCGAACTCAAGCATGGTTTATCGAGTTTCATCCGGAGTGCTTACACGGGTTCCGGTGAAGACCGGAATTCAATGGAAAAACAACGTTGAAATTCTCGAGGGGCTCACCTTGGGTGAAATGATTGTTAAAAGTGGCGCCTATGGATTGCCCGATGGCACAGCGATTGATCCGATCCCGGATTCCAATCCGTGAAACGCTTCACCGAATTTCTTTTCTCGCAATCTCGAGTTTTCTATCTCTTGTTTGCTCTCCTTGCTTTGCTGGGTGTTTTAGCTTATCGAAATTTACCTTCTGCCGTTTACCCTGAGCTTTCTTTTCCTCGAATCGCTGCCATTGCAGAAATTGAAAACATGTCCCCTGAACGTGTGGCTTTAATCGTGACGCGTCCCTTGGAAGAAGCGGCAAGTCAGGTTAACGGAGTACGCTGGATTCGTTCCAAGACGATCCGAGGTTCAACCGAGCTTTCAATCGAGTTTCAGCCGGGAACCGACATGCCATTAGCCCTCCAACAACTCCAAACCCGAATCGCCGAAGCTCGGAACGCCTTACCGAGTCAAGTGGCTTTAACGGTCGAGCGGATTACCCCAGCGATTTTTCCTGTCATCACTTACAACTTAAGCAGTAGCACCTTAACACAAAGCGATCTCTATCTCGCGGCAAGATACCAGATCCTTCCACAACTCACGAGAGTTCCAGGTGTAGCCAGGGTTCAAGTCCAAGGAGGTGACATTCCACAGATTCTGGTTGAAGTCGATCCGATCAAACTGAAAGGATATGGGTTGGCCCTCAGCAACATTGTGGATGCCATCGGACGAACCAATCAGACTCACGTGGTCGGAAAACTCGATGATCGTTCTCAACAAAATCTTGTGGTTGGAAGTGCGGAATCCATCACAATTTCCGATCTTGAAAACATTGTGGTAACAACGCGTGAGCAACACATCCCTGTTTTTCTTAAAGACGTAGCTCAAGTGCACATTGGTCGAGCCGATCCAACAAAAATTGTTACGGTAAACGGAGTCCCCGGAGTTAGTCTCAGCATTTTCCGCCAACCGAACAGCAGCGTCGTGCAAGTCTCAAAAGAGGTCAAACAAGAGCTGTCGAAACTCCGGCCGTCGTTAATCCCCGGCATTCAGATTCGCCCTGCGTACGATGAATCTAACTTTGTCGTTGAAGCCACAAACAATGTGCGAGATGCAATTCTAATCGGCATCGCCCTTATCTTGATTATCCTTTTTTTATTTTTAAGAGAATGGCGAAGCACCATCATCGCCGCCTTAACCATTCCTCTTTCCGCCTTAATGGCTTTCATTGTCTTGAAATTGACCCATCAAAGCCTTAATCTCATGTCCTTAGGTGGAATTGCGGTGGCTGTGGGGCTCGTTATCGATGATGCCATTGTCGTGATTGAAAACATCAACCGACAGCTTCATCAAGGCTTGGACATCAAGAGCGCAGTGGCGGCCGCGGGAACTGAATTGATCGGACCAGTGGTGAGTTCCACAATAACCACCGTGGTTGTCTTTTCCCCTCTCGTTTTATTGTCTGGTGTTGCAGGAGCGTTTTTTACCAGCTTGACCCTTTCGCTCAGTGCAGCGGTTATTTTTTCTCTCATTCTAGCCTTCACCCTAATCCCGCTCTTGTCAGCTCAATGGTTGCGCGAAGCAAGTATTCACGAGGCACAGGTAGGACTTCTCACCGTGGATCGCCATTACAAAGTCTCGCTTGAAAACATTCTGAAAAAGCCACATTGGGTGGGAATGGCGGCCCTCGTCCTTTTTGTCTTTGGAATTCTCTTGTTTACGCGTCTTGGTTCTGATTTCTTGCCGACCATGGATGAAGGAAATTACATGATTGATTATTTGGCTCCACCGGGCACATCGTTAGCCGAAACCGATTCTTTGGTTAGGAAGATCGAATCCATTCTCGCAAAAACTCCTGAAATTGAAACTTGGACCCGCCGCACAGGGGCAGAAAGTGGACTCTTTGCTACCGAAACGAACAAAGGGGATCTGCTCGTGGTACTCAAGCCGCGAAAACAACGGCATCGGGGAATTTTCGACATCATTGATTCGCAGCGACAACAATTTGCTTCTGAAATTCCACAACTTGAGGTCGACTTTCACCAAATTTTGCAGGACCAGCTCAATGATCTCTCCGGAACTTCAAACCCGATTGAAGTGAAGATTTTCGGGGAAGATCCTCCCCAACTCCGATCGTTGGCTGCTCTTGTTCGAACTCGCATCGAGAAAGTAAGCGGACTTGTCGACTTAGCCATCGCGGGCGCAACCCAAGCCCCGGAGCTCAATTTGCGTGTGGATCCTGTTAAAGCAAGTCGACTGGGGTTGACTCCAGAAGAGGTCGAGCTCCAGGCGAGTGAAGCCATGTTAGGTGCCGTCGCAACCCAGGTTCGAAGCGGAGATCGCTTAGAAGAAGTCAGGGTTCGCCTTTCAGCACCAACAAGTACGAATGCGGAAGCCTTGCAACAAATTCCGATCACCGGAGCCAATGGCGTAACCGTGCCGCTCCGTTCTGTGGCCGCTGTGGCTCCCGGGTTTGGTGAAGCGGAAATCGACCGAGAGAATCAACGGCGGTATATTCTTGTTAAGGCGAATTTGGACAAGCGGGATCTCGGTTCTTCGATTCGAGATGTTCAGGCAAGACTAGAGGACTTGAAATTGCCGAGCGGATATTCTCTTTCGATTGGTGGACTTTACGCGAGCCAACAACAAGCCTTCAGGGAGCTTCTTAGCGTATTAACTCTCGCTGTTCTCCTAGTTTATCTTGTGCTTGTGGCTCAATTTCGATCCCTTTCGCAACCTTTGGTCATCCTGACCACCGTTCCATTGGCTCTTTTCGGTGTAACGGCGCTTCTCTGGATCACGAACACCCCCCTGAATGTTTCCTCATTCATGGGGATCATTCTCTTGGTTGGATTAGTGGTCAAAAATGGAATTCTCCTTCTCGAATACACGAATCGTATGCAAAGAGGTGGGCAGAGTCTCGATGAAGCGCTCATTGAAGCAGGGAGAATCCGAATGCGACCAATTCTCATGACAACCCTCTGCACGCTCTTAGGGCTCGTTCCGCTTGCTTTCGGTCTTGGAGCGGGTGCTGAGCTTCAAAAGCCTTTAGCCATTGCGGTCATCGGCGGATTGTCGCTCTCCACATTCTTTACCCTTTTCTTCATTCCGGTCGTTTTCCGAACGATTGAAAAACGCGATTGAGAAACAACGAACATGGGTATCATCAGCTTGTAGTGTCATTCTGAGGCCGAAGGCCGAAGAATCTCATCATTTCAACGCAAGGAGTACTATAATGACATTGACTACAACGAAACTCAGAACAATTCTCGCAATGGCTTTACTCCTTATCAGCTTTTCCCCAGCCTTCTCTTCGGAAAGTGGCTATCGTCTCGAGAAAACTATTCCCCTTTCTGGCAACGGGTACTTTGATTACCTGACCGCCGATGAGATTGCGCGACGACTTTATGTCACCCATGACACAGTCGTCCACGTCCTCGATCTCGACTCTAACAAACTCGTTGGAAACATCGAAGGAGTTGATCATGTTCATGGGGTTGCTCTTGCGCGCGACCTGAATCGTGGCTACATTACCAATGGGCAAAGATCGACGATCACCTGTTTTGCGCTTGACTCCTTTAAAAAAATCGGAGAGATTCCATCCGGAAAAGGTCCAGATGCCATCACCTATGATTCGGTAACGCACCGAGTGTTTGCCATGAATGGCCACGACGGGAGCACAACGGTGGTGAATGCACAGACTAACAAAGTGATCGGAACAATTCCTCTGGGTGGTGCTCCCGAATTTGCGGTAACCGACGGAAAGGGCCACCTTTATGTCAATCTGGAAGACAAAAATCAAACGGTCCGTCTTGATACAAGAACAATGAAAGTGATCGATACGTGGAGCACCGCACCCGGAGATTCACCCAGCGCGCTTGCCATTGACCGCAAGCACGATCTTCTGTTCATTGGTTGCAGGAACCAGAAACTCGTGATCCTAAGAGCAACCGATGGCCATCCAGTCGCTGTGCTTCCCATTGGCGATCATGTTGATGCGGCCGCCTTTGCCTCCAACCAAGATCTCATCTTTTGCTCGAATGGCGACGGCACTCTCTCCATCATTCGTGAAGATTCCCCTGAGAAGTTCACCGAGACAGAGCCGGTCAAAACGGAGCGAGGAGCAAAAACGATGGCCCTTGATTCGAAGTCCGGAAATGTTTATCTGTCTACAGCTCAATTCGGAGAAGTACCGAAAACTCCCGAACATCATCGACCAAAAATTATCCCTGGGACCTTCGTTATACTAAAGGTAACTAGATAGAGGCTATCCTGCTCTGTTGCAAGATTTCTCTAAGCCCTATGAGTCGCGAGCGGAAGTCCCATCGTCGCTCATTCTCGACGGACGTCCGTGTCCGTCTCCGAGGTGCGGGCTCGTTTTTGCCATCCGTGGCGCTTGCGCCGCAATTCCGCTTCCTCAGGGACCCCCGCTCGCTCCCCATAGAGCTCAGAGCAAGATGCCTTCTAGCCGATCCAGGAAAATCGAAAGCCGTATAGAAATGCGAAGCGATCGTGTGTAAAAACGTCACCTTTTCGAGAATCGTATCTGCCGCTCTCTTAGGGCTCTTCTTTCTTATTTCGTATTCACACTTTTGGACACACGTCCAAGAACTCACATCGGTTTCAGTTTTAGATTCCCGCGTTCGCGCGAATGACATTGAAACGAATAACGGACTGCAAGCAAACTTTGCACCACAACGTCTTGTGAATTCTGACCCATGCGAATATTGTCAAAGCGTTCGGATATCGTCACCGATTGCTCTCGCACCTGATAATATTCTACGACATTCAACCGAAGAAAAGTTAGCCTTCAGGAGCTTGTTCTATTCCTTTGCCTCTTCTTTTGATCAAGATTCTCCTCGCGCCCCTCCCTGCGCTTAATTTCTCCGATAGAATCCCACAAAAGTCATAGTTTAAATAGGAGGAATTATTATGTCGCGTTTTTTGAGTTTGCTCTTATTATCATTCATTCTTATCTCATCATGTTCTAGTTATGTTTATGCAGATGTCATCGGAGCACTTCGGTTCGTCGTAAAAAACGGATCCGATGAAAAACCTGTTAGCGGGGTAAAAATCAAGCTTAAAGACTCCGCCAATGTGCGACCAGACGTTGTTTTAACCACCGATAAGGATGGGGTAGCAACGGTCTCCCAACTGGATGCCCGAAGTTGGCAAGTGACGATCGCCACCGACAATTACGAGGTGGATTCACGCCAGGTGCTCGTCTCCGCCGATACGGTCACCGATATTGAAATCTTACTTCAGCCGATCAAAGAAAAAATCATCAGGGTCACGGGTGAACGGAAGTTGGTCCATACAGCCGAAACCACGGCGAGCACGCATCGTGACAGCACCTTCATCAAGACCTTCCCTGCCAACGCGGATAACAAACAAAGTTTGAGCAAGGTGCTTCGGGGTAATCCTGGTTTTGTGGAAGACTCAGTGAATCAAGTCCACCCTCGTGGTGAACACTCCGCCACTTCAATTTTCATCAATGGCTTTGAATTGCCCGGTGCACTGCAAGGACGTGCGGGCCAAATCATATCGGCTGAAACGGTTCAAAGTGTGGATCTCCTGACCGGTGCCTATGCTCCGGAATATGGGGGGGAGACGGCCGCCATTCTTAATGTCAATCTCCGTTCTGGAACCATCAAACCGTTTCAGGATCTAACACTCCAAGGAGGATCTTTTAATACAGGCTTCGGCTCTGTGACCTTTGGTGGACAGGCGGGCCCACCCATTGAGGCCTCAGAAGATCAGGCGAATGTTGCCCGCCGTTTTGGATACCTCATTAACTTAAGTGGTCGACAAACGGACAATGCTTTGGAACCACCTCAACCCGACAATCAAACGGCACATAACAAAGGCTTTTCTCAGATTCTCTTTGGAAACTTCGACTATCAAGCAGGCATGAACGATCGCTTCACCTTGACCGCAAACAGTACCCCTGCTTATACGCAAATCGCCAATCGCACGGGGCTGCCCGATTCCTTTGCTCCATTTGGTCAAGGGTACGGATATGGGGGTGCTCTCTCGCGTGTTGCAGCAGGTGCGCTTGGCGTTGTCTCACAGCAAGCGGGTGGACAAGACATCAATCAACGGGATGCCAACACGTTTGGCGTTTTGAACTGGAGGCACACATTCAATCAGAACTTATTCAGTTTGCTTTCTGTGGCATCTTTGCATACAGGACAATACCTGACCAACAACAATCCAGCCGTAAATCTTTTCGCGCTTCCAGGTGACAATGGCATTGAGTTTAATCCCTCTCTTTTTAGAGACGGATATCACACCGAAGTCCAAGGGAGTTTAACACTTATTGCAGGGAATCACACGTTTAAAGCGGGATTGCTTGATGATGAACAATCGGGAAAAGAATCGTATCAGTTCGTTCCCGCAAGTCAATTGGCGCTTGATCAATTGGCGGCTACCGATCCCCGATTAGCTCCGGTAGGCACCTTTCAAACCGATGCCTTTGGAAATCCTATTCTCGACAATCGCGGACTTCAAATGTACACACCAAATCCAGGTGCAACAGTCCCCACGCTTTTCGCGAACCGTTCTGGTTTTTATCGAGCGGCTTATCTTCAAGACACTTGGAGGGCCAACTCCTTTTTCACGGTCAATTATGGTGTAAGGTACGATCGCTATCGACAATCTCAAAACCTTGGTCAACCCACGGTGGATCAAAGCAATCTTTCTCCACGAGTCAACATGTCTTTTGCCGTGACTCCTGGTTCTGCTTTTCGCTTATCCTACAACCGGCTCTTCATTCAGCCCCCCTTGGCACAAGGAGCCATCCTTGGGCTCCCCATTCAGCCAGAAACGCTCAATCAATATGAAGCAAGTTACGAATTTCAAGTTGGTCGAGGTCAAGCGATCAAGCTGGCAAGTTATTACAAGGACATTCGCCATCAGATTGACACCGGGCTTCTCTTCTTTGGAACCCAAATTGGTGCTTTCACCTCAGTGAATTTCGACGGTGGGACCGTTCGCGGTCAAGAACTTTCATGGGAATACAACCCACCCAACAAGGTTGGAATCAGTTCTTACCTTGGCTATTCCTACTCGATCGCCAAACCTTTTGGCTTTGACAACACCGGGACCCCTGTTCCCATGTTTAATGATCATGACCAACGTCACACCCTTGGCGTCGGCTTAGCTAACACTTGGGAATCAGGTGCCAATGTCGGCGCCAACTTTTATTATGGGAGTGGTGTGGCCTCCAGTCCTCTCATCGATGACAATCGGATCCCGCACAGCGAGCTGAACTTGCATTTCGGAACCGGCCCTGTGTTATTTAAGAGTGGAAAAGAAGGAGTTGGTTTTGCCTTGGATGTCGAAAACCTATTCGATGATCGTCAAGTGATTAACTTTAACTCTGGATTTAGTGGAACACGATTCCAACAAGGACGCTTTATCTTGTTTTCTACGGAGGGACACTTTTAATGAATCAATTATTTAAGCTTTTCCAGTCAGGCGGAATCATGATGTATCCTCTTTTCATTGCTTCCGTGCTGGCTGTTGCTGTGATACTTGAGCGTTACTGGACACTTCACTCCATTGCCCACTCAGGCAAGAAGAGTCTCCGAGAGATCGAGGAGCACATCAGGAACGAGCGGTGGGACGAGGCCATGCGGCTGTTGGAAACCAAATCTGACCCCACATCCAAGACCTTGCTGGCTGGACTTGTTGAACGAAAACGAGGAAAGCAAGCCATGGAACTGGCAATGGAAGAAGCCGCCCGAGAGTCTTTCCCAAGCCTACGACACTACCTTCCTATTCTTGACACTGTCATTACCGCTGCTCCACTCCTTGGACTTTTGGGAACGATCACCGGCTTGATGGGGGTTTTTCGTGTGGTGGCTGACAAACTCTCTCACAATCCCCATGCCGACACTTCAGGAATCACCGGAGGAATCGCGGAATCGCTCATAGCGACCGCCACCGGCATTTCCATTGCCGTGGTGGCCTTGGTTTTTTACAATCTCTTCACCGCCTGGAATGAAGCCATCATTACGGAGACGGAGCGACAAGCCACCCATCTCATTCGAATGATTACGAAAAGTCCAGATGGAATTTCGACTGTGATAGAGGACACCCAATTCAAAGGGGAGCAAGGAACGGTCCGATGAAACTCACCACACATCGAACGATCAAGAAACCTCGAATCGAGCTGATTCCGATGATCGACACCATGTTCTTTCTCTTGGTGTTTTACATTCTTTCTTCATTGGCCCTGGCTCACCAAGAAGCCATCCCTGTGGATCTCCCCAAAGCCGCCACCGGTCAGGATTTAAAACAAATGGAGTTTATTGTGACGATCACCAAAGACAATCAATACTTCATCAACAAAACACCGATTACCGAAGAAACCGTCGGGAGTGCCCTGAAGCAAGACATTGTGAGTGCGCTCGGCGCAACGGGAATTTCAAGAGCCACGGTTATTGTGAATGCCGATTTGTCGGTGATCCATCGAAGGGTCGTGGAGGTCATGGACGAATGCCGAATGATCGGCATTACGCATTTTGCCGTGGCCACCACGCCGAGAGCGGAGCCAACAGGAATTAGTCCGTGAGCCGGTTTGGAGATTCGGGTCCGCTCTATTTAGCGCTTTTCATTTCGTTGGCGCTTAATCTTTTCTTTTTGCCGGGGATTGCTGGTCGCTGGTTTTGGAACACGCGTGCCGAGCGGCTTTCTGTAGCGGATCTCCATCCAGCGGAAGTAAAGACTGTCACCTTGAAGACCCCAAAAACCGTTCCTCCGCCACCAAAGCCGAAGCCGATTCCGGTGAAGCCGCTTAAGAGCGTCCCAAGGCATTCGCAAGTCAGTGCCAAGCCGAGAACCAAGACGACCACGGCGAGTACGCCTCACCCGCATGTACTCGCGCAGGACGGGTCTGGCAGCAGTGGTCCACCTGTTTCTCAAGGAACTGGCGATGCGGGATTACCAACAGTCCCAACCCCAGATCTCCCCCCGCCACCGCCTCCACCGCCGCCACCCAGGCCAAAAGGAGAAACGCGTGAAGCGGTTGCGCTTACAAGCCCTGTTCCTCAGATCCCCGATTCTCTCAGATCTGAATCGTTGAAAACTTTTATTCGCGCTCGTTTTGATATCGCGGCAGACGGCACCGCACAGGTCACTTTGCTCACGAGCTCAGGCAGCGCGGAACTCGACCAGCTAACCCTGCAGACACTTCGCCAGTGGCGATGGAAGCCTGCCTTGCAAAACGGAGTTTCAGTCCCCTCCATCGAACGTCTTAGAATTGAGTATGAAGTGCAATAAAATTTGACATCCCTGTCAAATTATATTCTGAAAGGAGGTCGACATCCTGTCTCCATGTGTGTGCAGAATAGAATTATGACGTCCGTGTTAAATTCATGAGAATACTCTTTTCCCTTTTAGCCTTTGCCTCCACCTTGATGGGTGGACTCGTTAGTTTGAAATACAAAGACAAACTTCATCTTATCCTCGGATTTACGGCCGGAGTGCTGTTAGCCGTCGTTGCCTTCGATATCCTTCCTGAAATCATCCGCTTGGTTGAACAAACAGGTACTGATCCCGCAAAACCGATGATGGCCCTCATTGTGGGTTTCTTACTTTTTCATTTTCTTGAAAAGACACTCATGATCCACCATGCACATGAAACCACTTATGGAACGCACCGACACCCGAGTGTGGGAATCTTTTCCGCATTAGCCCTTTCCGGGCATTCGTTTCTTGACGGGGTCGGCATTGGTTTGGGCTTTGAAATTTCGCACTCCATCGGAATTCTCGTGGCTCTTGCCGTCATTGCCCACGATTTTTCAGATGGTCTAAACACGGCTTCGCTCATGATCATGCATGGGAACAAACCCAAAAACAGTTTGGGATTGGTGGTTTTGGATGCGATTACGCCCGTGCTCGGTGCAGCTTCAACCCTTTTCTTCTCGTTGCCACCCGAAGCGCTCATCTTGTACCTTGGGTTCTTTGCAGGCTTTCTTCTCTGCATCGGCTCTTCCGATATTTTGCCAGAAGCTCACAGCCCTCATCCAACTTTCATGCCGATGCTGATGACCTTCATCGGGGTTCTCTTTATCTTCCTCGTGACCAAGCTGATCTGAATTCACATGGATGTAATAAACCGCTAGATTCCTTTTCAGCCTTGGCCCTGTGGGGGTCGCGAGTGCTGGTCACCTCCCTCGCTGATTCTCGAACGACCATCCATGGTCGTTCTCCGAGCCACTGCAGTCCGCGGGACATCCATGTCCCTACTGAATTTGTGACTCACCATTATTTTTTTGGTTGGACTGCAGTGAATCCGCTCGGTCGGTAACCAGCACTCGCTCCCTTTCAGAGCCAAGGATTCCTGTCCTTAATAAGTCGGAGCCCTCCCGCTCGGTCCTTTACAGGATCAACACTGATCTCGCAGTAAGTCAAAAGGTTTTGCACCGAGGAAGTTGAATCTCGCGACGAGATATGCTGACAAGATTCATCGCTCTCATTGTCGCCGCGTCCCTAGTCATTCAGATGGGGATTCACTTGCCGTTCTTGAAATCGGTGGCCTGGGCGGGCATGACCATTCACAACCTCCATGAGGCTCCACTGAAAGTGGCATTGCAAAACGCCTTTGATGGAAACCACCCATGCAATATTTGCAGAACCCTTCACCAGATCATCCACACCGAAAACAAGAATCTACAAAAATCAATCACTCACCCAATTCAAGCCGATCCCTTTTGGGTTTCGCTCCGTACCCGTTTTTTTTCTGACCATCGATCCAAGTTAGTCATTCAGTGTGGTATCGCGTGTGTACTGAATCACGAATTACCACAAGTTCCCCCTCCCAAGCATCTCCTCTCCTGACATTGTAAATATCCATTCAAGAGGAGCTGCATCATGAATGTTTCAGGAAGAAGAGTATTTCTTTTGTTTGTTATTCTTATCTTAGGCTTTGTACGACCTTCGTATGGCGACGAGGAAGAACGGACCATCACGGTCATCGAAAAGAAGTTGCCCGTAGGCCCATTGGCCGAACGCTCGCGTGATTTCATCGAGACTCAAATGGCTGATACAAGAACTTGGCAAAGTGTTGTTGCAACTGTACCCGGTGTGGTTCTTAATCCGTTTGGTCAGATGCACGTTCGAGGGGATCACAATCTGATTAGTTACATTTTGGATGGGGTGTTGTTTCCCGTTGCCCCTGACGGTCAACTTGGACCTCTCGTCGACCCGCGCTTTCTAAGCGAAATGGATTTAGAAACTGGAAGCTTTGATCCCTCACTTTCAGGACAACTGGGGGGAATTGTTTCACTCAATCCCTTGACGAGCAGCCTTCCTTCGCAATTTGAGATTGACCCCAGCGTAGGCGATCACGATCAGCGTGAATTTCTCGGATATTGGGCTGGCAAAAGTGAGGACAATTCCTGGCACTATTTCGTTGGGGGTCAATCAAGGCATACGAACTTAAGGCTTGAAGCTCCCCAGCCAAATCCGCAAACCTTAAACAATGCGGGGGATGATTCCAGCGGTTTTCTCCATCTCAGTCATGTCTCAGGAAAAAGTACTTACAGCCTTGGTTTGGGGCGACAAGTTACCGACTTCGGAATTCCGAATACCCCTTCGGCACAATCTGCTGGCGTTATGCAACACGAGCGCAACGCGAACAACTTTGCTTTACTCTCTTGGGAACATGTGTGGTCCGATCACCTCGAATCCCATTTCGGTCTCTCGTGGCTTTCAGCAACCGAAACCGTGACGAATAACGGTGTCTTCACCCCTTTTACATTGGCCGATCCAGTGTTGATGCCCAATGCCAACGCGGCTGGGCTACCTGCCAACCCGACGGACTACGGTTCTCCTTATCTCCCTCTGATTAGTCGCACCAACTCTCAAGTTCTTTTGAGTGCTGTGATGACGGACAAGTTAACCGAGAATAACCATTTGGAATTTGGAGGTCGAGCTGATTTTATTCATTACCAAGACTTCTACGATATCTTGGATGCTGGAGGGATCGGAACTCTTCCCTCTTCTCATGTCAATCTGGCGGTAAATCGCAATGGGTTTAGTGGAGCACTTTTCATCAGTGACCACTTCACTTTTAGCGATCGAGTCCATGCGGACATTGGGATCAACGGATCCAATTTTAATGACGGCTTTCAGATTCAAACGGCTCAACTGAATCCGCTTTTTAATTTAGCCTATGCTCTTTCTGGAAACCAAATCATTCGCTTTTCCTACAACCATGTTTTCAATGTTCCCCCGCTAGAGCCCGACCTGACCGGAGCGGTGGTATCTCCCGAATACGCCAACGAATACGATCTGAGTTATGAGCAACAATGGCTACCCGAAGTGAAATTTCACGTCGGGGGTTACATCAAGAACTTCCGAAACCAAATTGATGGTGCTTTGCTCCTTCCTCTTAGCAACATCCCTTTGTTCGATCCCCGAAGTTTTGACCGGTCGTTGGATGATGGCATCGAAGTGAGTTTGCATTCAGAGCACAAAACTGGCCTTAATGGATTTTTCAATTATGCGTATGCTGTGGCTAAGTCGGTCGCGACCCCCATGGCTCCCTCGGTTTTCCTAGATCATGATCAGCGGCACACGCTCACGTTTGGAACTTCCTATCGATGGACGAATGGCGTGTATGCCAGCATCGACAACCGTTATGGGAGTGGATTTCCACAAGCCGTAGCGGAAATTTATAACCTGGATGGCATCTTTCCTTATGGGATTAATGGGAACACTCGTATCCCTAACTTTGTTTCCAACTTGAGCCTTGGCTACAAGCCTTTTCTGGATAACCAAACAGGGCTCTCTTCGGTCGGTGCTTCCCTTGAGATCTTGAATCTTTTTAACTCAAGACCAGACATCAACTTCATCTCAGACTTCACTGGAACCCGCTTTGTGCAAGAAAGGCAAATCCTGTTCAACCTCTTCTCGAATTTCTAATCACCCTCGGGCGGTGAGTTCGAGGATGCTGTGCCGCTCTTTGACGAAGCGAGTTCCTGAGAAATTCGAAAGCAAATTGAGGATTCATGGATTTCACTTGTTGACCTCTTGATGACGAAAGCAGTCCATGGTGTGATCATTCACCATACCCACAGCCTGCATGAAAGCATAACAAATGGTTGGGCCAACAAACTTGAAGCCCCTTTTCAAGAGGTCCTTGCTCATTGCATTGGATTCGGTTGATTGACAAGGAACTTCCCTCAAGTTCTTCCAATGATTCACCTGCGGGGTTCCCTCAACAAACTGCCAGAGATAATCATCAAAGCTCTTAAATGTCTTCAGCACTTGGAGATAAGATTGGGCATTGATGACGGCCGCATTAATCTTCAATCGATTTCTAACAATCCCAGAATCATCCAGGAGTTCGTTGATTTTATGGGAGGTAAAGGTCGCTACCTTATGAGGATGGAACCGTGCAAAAGCTTTGCGATAATTCTCCCGCTTGGCAAGAATGGTTTCCCAACTTAACCCTGCTTGGGCCCCCTCAAGAATAAGAAACTCAAACAAGCGGCGATCATCGTGCAAAGGAACCCCCCATTCCTTATCATGATAAAGAACGGAAAGTGGAGTCCTCGCCCACCCACATCGATTAAGCGACTTCATTGATCTCTCCAATTCGCGAAATGGAACGTGAATACTTCCGATTTCGCATCTTGACTTATCCTGGCTCCGAGAGGTATTCTATAAGAATGCGAACGATCCAGATTGCCCTTGTTGGGCTTCTTGTTTTTCTTTGGTTTCCTTATCGAGCTTTCGCCGATTCATTTTATCCGAACTCTGGGATCGATGTGACAGACGAGGCAGACACGGTCTCGGCTGGCCACAGCGAGCTCTTTTTTGAATCCGATTATAATCAAGAGCGAAATAACTCCACCAGTGGAAACTTGTCTGCCGGATTCAAATGCGGATTATCAAATTCATTGGATGTGGGAATCCAACTCCCCTACTCGCTTTTGCTTGATTCCAGGGCTGGAAACGCATCCGGGTTCAATGACATTCAATTTGGCCTTAAATATAAGTTGAACTCAGCGAATTTAAACCACATTCAAGTGGCGACTGCCGTGGGAGTGAAACCACCCTCCGCATCTCTTGACAACAACTTGGGAAATGGCGTTTTCGATCTCTCCGGGCAAATTGATGTCTCTTACTACACCAAGCAATTCAAACATCATCTGAACTATGGTTACAATTGGCTGGAACCAGTGGCGGGAACGCCTCGTAGAAATCACTCGTTCTATAAATACAAGCTTGACTATGAGCCAAGTGAAGAAAGCCGGTGGTCCTATGCAACAGAAATCTTCGGTGAACAAAACGAAGATCCAACAGCTAGCACGGACCCGTTAAGCATCAAAGTGATCACCCAGCTACGTTCCAACGAGAATTTGACGTTCAATTTTGGGGTAAGTTTCGGATTAACCAATGCTGATCCCACACGGCGCTATCTGTTTGGTGTGATCTTTGATCACTAAGATGAACTTCGAGCAACCTTATCATTAAGTGCTGTGATTTGACTAAGCAAGACCCTTCTTGCTTCTAAACCGCCTTTTCCTCTGACGACTCTTCTGATGAGGTCGCACACACTTAGCGTCTCTCCTTTAATCGCTATTGATGGTTGTGCAGGTTGTCGCACCGCAAGGTCGTTAAAGCGATTTTCGATATAGTGATGCAGTTTCGGATCCGATTTCTTGAGGAACACGTTGGTTACTTCTGAGTTCTTAAAAAAGCGGAGTCCTTGAACAAGATAATCTTGTTCATTCGTGGATACCAACGAATAGGGCTCCCCGACCCCCTTTATAAAATTCTTTCGCACAGCCGCCGACCGAAGTAAGGGATTTCGCATGGTAAGGTAGCCAAAGCGATTTTCGATGTATTGATGCAATTGCGGATCGTATTTCTTAAGGAACAAGTTGGTGGCTTCTGAGTTATTGAAATAAGCCATGCCTTGAACCAAATATTCTTCTTCATCATTGGACACCAGTGAATAGGGATCAGAAGGCACCTTTGTGTGAATCATGGAATCTGGGAGCACGATGGAAAACGTCTTCCCTTTTCTCAGGAAATTAACGGTTTGGTTTTCCGTGAACCTAAGGGCCACTTTTTCTGAGCTGTAAGTTCCATCAAACAATTTTGGTAGCTGCGAGCTGAACAGGCACAAACAAAGCCCAACCGTCTCCCCAATGACTGCAGAAAAATCAGGAAACAAAAGATAGCTTGTGAGCGCAATCATAGCGCCGACAACCTGTAAGCCTAGCGGATCCTTTGCTGCGTATTGATTTCTCGTTTCGGCCACAAAGCTGACTTTGGTTGTCCCTTTGTTAACGGTAATCTCAGGGTTTTCTATTTTGAGTGCGTTAGCCAAGAATTTTAAGGCAACCTTTTGGAACGCTTTTTTTGAAAAGCCTTGACCTTGAAAGGAAAATCGAAGTAAATCCATCGATCCGAAAAGTTGCCCAAAAAACGAATTTGCCTCCGTTCTATTAATTGACTTCTGGGGAAGCTTTTGCAAACGAGTAAAAAATTCTTTTACCATTAAAGCTTGCCAAATTCTCCCCCGAACCCGAAATGCTTTGTAGAGATTCCTCACCTCGTTCACTTCTTGGAAGAGTGAACCCCCGATGGTTTTCATCCCTCGATCCATTTGCACTTTAAGCCAATAAAGGAGACCCCGAGCCTTTCCAAAGTTTCGAAAAGTCAAGAGGGCATGCCAAAGCTCATGAAACACCTCTTGCTTCACCAGAAGTTCCTCTCTTCCAACCACAAGCGGGGCAAAGAGAAGGATCTTGTGGGTAAGCTTACTGTACACTCCAGACACTTTCTTTGAAAGATCAGCGCGCGGCGCTGATTCAACCTTGATCTCCGCGACATTCTTCAGATCATTTAGAACTTCAGGCTTTAGCTCCCAAAGAAAGTTGCTTACTTTCTCGATCGCTTTATACTTCAAATATTCTGGAAAATCAAGATCGGCCCACAGAAGAGGATTGATTGCGCGCTTTTCACCAGCATTCGTTGGCCACTCGTAGCCAAAAGGAGAAAGTGCTACCATCACCACACCCTAATGAAATCTTATAATCTTATTTTATATATTTTGCGGTAGTTTCGACTCGGCGAATTATCGAGTCCTTGTGGAAAAACTGTTGGTTAGCACTGCATAAAGCGCGGCATGTTGCGAGGAGAGCGAAGACTGTCTTGTCTTTAATTTCAGGTTTTGGCGCGGAAACCGTGCTTGGAGATTCTGTTCATGAGGGAGACTCGGAAGGATGATGATTTTTTCGCCTCTGGGTGGCTGCCTCATCACCAAACAAGAAATAGAGAAACTCAAATGGGGGAAAATATTGCCCGAGAACCACCAAGCAAACCGTTAGGGGCGTTGAAAGAAACAGCCCAATCGGCCCCCACATGGCGGTCCAGAACACGGCGGCTACGAGTATTGCCAGCGAAGAAACACCGGTGCCCGCCGCATAAATCCACGGCTCAACGAAGTTAGCGACAGCGAATTCGATCGCTAAAAAAAGCCCCAGAGCGACCAAGGCTTGTGTCCACCCATGAAAGATGGCTAATGCAATAAGCACAGGAAAAGCAGCCGCAACCCAAACCCCGAGATAAGGAACAAAACGGAAAAGTCCTGCAAGGACCCCCCAAAGCAAAGCATTCGGGAGCCCAATGAAATAGAGCCCTGTGCCAAAAAGAAGGCCGTAGATCACGTTGATAATAAATTGCGTGAGGAGGTAATGACTCACGCGCTGACCCGCATCGTCTATGGCTTGACTCATCGCATGACTCTGTCCTCGGCCAGCAAGTTTCAGTATTCGATGGCGCAAATCTTCCTTTTTCACGAGCATGAAGAAGGTGAAAACGACCACAATAAGGCCGATTGCCAACCTTCCGAATACAGGCCCGAGGAGATCCCAAACAACTGTGGGTGAAGGTCTCACAACTTGAACGGAAATCGGGCCAGGAGACTGAAGGGGGTTCGCCGCTCCAGACTTGGGAGCAGGTTGAGGAACGACCTTGGGCGGATTGGGGGATAGTGCTCCGCTTATACTGTTCATTGTGTTTGTCAGTTGACTCAAACTGCCATTGCTTTGATGGCGAAGCGACTGAAGCTTTTGGTGGATATTGTCTTTGTAGTTCGGCAATTGGCTTGTTACATCAACAAGTTGCTCCGTGACCGTCCAGCCGATAGCACCGATTGTAGCAAACGAGAAAATCAAGACAAGACATACGGCGAGCACACGGCCCACCTTCCATTTTTCGACTATCGCCACCACGGGTGACAAGAGGAGTGCGAACAGCATGGCTAGCGTAAGGGGAACCAGTACTTGTTTTGCGAAGTATAGACACGCTACCGCGGCCACTGTACTTAGGAACCACAGTGGCGCAGCTATCGAATCCCTTGGGTTAGAAATAGGAGTGCCTCCATCCATTAGAGACTATACCCTGAGAGCTCTGCCGCCAATCACTCAGCCTAAGCGCTAACCGAGTCGAGATCGGCAAAGGAGTCGTCGAATGCAGGAAGAAAAATTTGAGTGGATGATTAACGACGATGGGGGATAGGATTGGGGTTGTCTGGGAAGGAGAATTCTTCGTACCCCACAGCTTCGCTCGTGTTAATGAAGAAATTGCTCTTCACCTTAATCAGGATCGGATCTCGTTATCCCTTCTCCCGAAGAGTGGAAAACCTAAATCTCTGAAAAATGTAGACGCTCGCCTGAAGCCGATTGTTCCGTTCCTGAACCGACGACTTCCCAAGGTTGATTTTCACGTTCGTTTCACCTGGCCCCCCAATTGGGAGAAACCTCGACAAGGAGAGCTCATCGTCATCCAACCTTGGGAATACGGAAGTATCCCCATCGCGTGGTTAAAAGCCATGGAAGATGTTCGCGAAATTTGGGCCACGAGCAACTTTGTCCGTGACAGCTATGTGTGGAGTGGGGTGCCCGAAAACCGCGTGTGTGTCATCCCTCATGGAATCGATCCTCAAATTTTTCGTCCCGACGGACCCAAACTTGAATTTAAAACCGAAAAATCGTTTCGCTTTCTTTTCGTTGGCGGGTTGATCCACCGAAAAGGATACGATGTCCTCATCAATGCTTACATGCAAGAATTCAGGCCAGACGAAGATGTGTGTCTGGTTCTTCGAGATGTTTTCTACCAATCTGTGGATCGAAGACGTGTGCAGGCCATTGCCGATCGTCAAGACGTTCCTAAAATTGTCTTTCTTGATGACCCCTTGTCTCCAAGCGAGATCCCAGAACTCTACCGCGCATGCCAGGCGTACGTGCAACCGTACAGAGGCGAAGGTTTTTGCCTTCCAGTTTTGGAAGCCATGGCGTGTGGACTCCCCACAATCACCACCGGATTTGGCGCCACGTTAGATTTTTGCCATGCAGCCAATTCTTACCTGATACCATCCGCGCTTTACCTCGAGCAAAAAAAGCTAAGCAATACCTGGGAAATTCTGCAAACCGATGATGGTCTTTCAACCCTTGATCACCGATTCTGGGCAGAACCGGACCTTTCAGCCCTCCGGAAAATTCTACGTAACATTTTTGAAAACTACGAAGAAGCCCGCCATGTTGGACTCTTGGCTGCCCAAGAAATAATTTCGGAATGGACTTGGGAACGCCCGGCTCGAATGATTGAGGAGCGTCTTTTCGCGCTGAAAGCGGCGCCAGGTGAGAAGCTAGTTGTGCAGCGGAAAGTTCCTACCAAGAGCCTCGTGGAAAAGTACAATCTTCACCCCCCTGATCTAACAAAGCTCAGCGAAGGAAAACCAAGTTGGAAAGCACAACAAGCGCATCAAGCCATCCGCAAGTCTCCTGGAGACGCAGAGTCGATGTTTCGAGAATTAGCCAAAATTCCGGGATGGAAAGGCGAAGCCCTGTATGGTCTTGCCCTATTAGCCCAAGAAAGACATGAAGATGAAACCGCAAGGGCCTTTCTGCAAGAGGCTTTGAAAGCTTCCCCTTTCCACACGCTTGCTCAACAAAAGCTTGCTTCTTTCGTTCAAATATGAAACTCCTCGTAGGATTTGGCCATGCAACAGAACCCAACGCGTTCGAACATCACTACGTGCTCTGGAGAGGACTCGGGGATGAAGTGCGGATTTTCTCGAATGTTGGTGGGGACGTTCTCTATACCCCCGGCATGGACTTCGAAAACATCATTCAAGAGTTGGGCGGGTTTTGTCCGGAGATGGTCATCCTTTACAGCCCCGAATACTGGATCATTCCACGCGGCCTGGAGAAATTCGATGGAATAGTGGTGGCACTCATCGGAGATTGGAACCTGAGTACAGTCCAGATCCTCGCCGCGCAGCACGCCATTGATTACAACTTTACTGACAAAATGGGGGTAGAGTTTCTCTCACACTGGGGTGTTCGCGCAGAATATTTTCCGATGTTTTCCTACATTCCTGAACAATACGATTTGCCCCCAGCGAAAGAAAAAGAGTATGACATCGTTTTCATTGGGAATATCCATCCGGAAATTCACGCCGAGCGAAACCGCCTGGTTTACCGAATTGCCCAATTAAGAAACAAATACAAAATCATGCTCACCAGCAATATTTATGGAAAAGCTTACGCCGAGCTCATGAATCGATCTAAAATTGTCTTTAATAAGTCGATTCGTGGTGAGATGAATATGCGAGCTTACGAGGCTCCAGGATGCAGTTCTTTGCTGTTCATGGAGGAAGAAAATCTCGAAGTGAGAGAGTTTTACAAGGACCGAGTTCATTGCGTGCTTTATAATGAACAGAATCTGGAGGAACTCCTACAACACTACATCACGCACGATGAAGAGCGTGAGAAGATCATCGACAATGCGCGAAAGCAGGTCAAGACGCTGACTTATGCAAAGAGAATCAATGGACTTCTCGAACGCCTTCGTCGGTTGCCAAGCGGGAAAAAGCTTCGCAAAAAACTCTTTGATGTGAAGGACGCGGCATTTTTTTTGAACAGCTGCTTTGTTGGACAAGCAGCCCCTCAGGAAGTTAGCGAGCAGCCGAAAGAAGCATACCCTCTCAACAATCACGCTGTGATTAAGCTTGCCGAGGCCAGGCGCGTCAACGCCCCACTCGAAGCATTCCGAAACATAGAGACCCTCTTCATGGCTGCACACGCGCTGGCACCGAATGATCCCATTATTCCCTTCAATCTGGGGCGGCACTTTTACTACCTGTCCGATGACAATCAAGCCATGATCTGGTTCTTGAAATGCGCTGCCTTGCTCAAGGGAGGCCACCGACCCGATCCGAGATCTTTGCCGGTAAGCATGCCTTACTCCGATTTTGCACTCCGCTGGTATAAGACCTATCGTGACGGACCACAGGATCTTCCGATGCGGCAAGCACTCTTATTTTCCGAGGAGACCCTCTTCTTCGTCGGCGAACTTCTTGCACGTCGAAACGATTTCAAAGGGGCCATCGCGCAATTTAGGGATGGACTTTCCCTCAACGAAAATAACGGGGGGATGCTCAAAGCGATGGGCAATGCTCTGAAAGCAGAGGGAAATCTAAAAAAAGCGTACGATTTCTTTAGGCGCGCATTTGAACTTCGGCCTTTGGAGCCAACCCTTTGGAAAGACCTTCTTGGGGTGTTAAAAAAACTCAACTCTGAAGAGACTTCTACGTTTCTCGATACTCATCTGGAATTACTCTCGGTGCTTCCGATGCCTGAATCACTCAGAGAGGAACTGCTTTCGATTTTTTTTGATGAAAAGAATTAAGCGATCTGATCTTTGAAGGACAATTCCCCTTCATGCAACACTTGAAGCGCTCTGAGCAACAAATCTTTTTCTTTGCCTGGACTCATGTCTGGTATCATGAGCTTGATGAGCTCCTCTACATGGTTCCACTCCTCTGGAACTGGGCAACGGTTGCAGACTAATCCATCTTTTTTCACGGCTCCTGCTTTACCCATCCCCGAACCGTCGGTGGCGTGAAGGATCTTCATGAACTCATCTTCTGATTTTATGGTGCTCCCCTTTGTCCGATTGGCGAAACTGCGCCTGGCCTGCTGGTACCTGGGACTGTTCCATGCCGAAAGAAATCCTTCCGACTCGGAATACTGCCCAAAATCGTCCTCCTCTTCTGAAACCCAACAACACGGATAAACCCTCCCGGTGGGCCCGAAGGCTGTCACACCCCACAACCGCGAACACCCACTTGTTTTAGCGAGGTTTTCTGCGATGGCCTTGCGACGGCGTTCAGACACATACGTATTGAATTCAGGCATAGTGGAGGGCTCGATCCCATCGTTGTACGGATCTGACGGCATCACCGCCGCATCAAAGACCATCGTGTCAGCTCCCCAATCTTTATGTTCGTCAATCGCTTTTTGAACTTCATGCTCATTATGGCGGAAAACGACGAACTTCCACGCGATGGTCGGAGTTTTGTACCCCAGCTTATCTCTGATGATGCGAAGTCTCAGCATGTTTTCGCGCACCAGGTTAAAGTCTCCACCCCGTCGATATTTTGAATAAGTCTCTGGGGTTGCTCCATCAAGCGCAATCAAAATGAGATTCAAGCCGCTTTTGACCAGCCGTTCCAGGTAATCGTCTGAAAACTTGATGCTGAAATTGGTGCTGATTTGAACGTTGATCTCCTTTTCCTTGGCGTACCGGATAAATTCCGGAGCCTGCTTGTGCAACAGAGGTTCACCCCAATTGTACAGGAGAACTTGAAAAAGATAATCTCCTATCTCGTCAATAATCGCCTTGTAATGGTCGAATTTCATGGTTTGAACTGGTCTTAGATTAAGCTTGAGCCCTGTGGTACAAGCTGGGCAGCTCAGGTTGCAATACGTGGTTGGATCGATGTTGGCATAGATAGGATAACTGTCAACGACCTGTTGCTTCGATGACATGTTGATGCATAAGTTGAGAACATTTTCGTAAGCTTTAAGCGGTTTCATTGGAATGGTTAGCTTACTCCTCTCTTCGTATATCGTCTCGTCCTAAGAAAAGCATAATGAAGCACAGTCGCCGTAATTGCACTGCCCCGATCGGCTCACAAGTCAAGGAATACTGGAACGATTCGCCTCCATGGATGGACAAAATGGCCAAAGAAGGTGTCCAAAGCACCTAAGATAAGGGTACAATGATAACAGAGGTGTGCTATGAGAAATTTATGGTTTAGGTTTGTTCTTGGGCTTGTTCTTATGTCATTTTCAGCCACCACATTTTCCCAAGTCTCGAAGTCATCCAGAACCGTGTATGAAATAGGGTCATCCAAAAGCGCTCAAATCCACCACGTGGATCTCCCCCCGTCTGAGCCAATATCAATGACTGTAGAGATCCCACGCGAGAATTTGAGTGAAGATCTGGTGTTGCTCATCGCGCAGCCGAGGCTCCACGAAAGCTCTCCGCCAATGTTCAATACAGCTGATGGTTCGCCGGCCTATCTGACCGATGCTCAGTCGATCACCTTTGCTTCGTTCTAAGCTTAGAAACTAAGGATACGTACCACGTGTTACGTATCGATCCATCAGCGGGAACGCTCGACAGAGAATCTCGACTTCGCTGCGTATACGACCCTGGAGGACACGGTCGTTAGGGTTTCGGAGAACCTCGAGCACCCAGCCTCCAATTCGTCTCATTTCCGGATCCCCCATTCCGCGAGCGGTGACCGTGGGTGTTCCAAGTCGAATTCCGGTCGGTTTGAAGGGGCTTTTGTCTCCTTGAATGGTATTTCGATTCGCCACGATACCGGCAGTCTCAAGTGCATCCTGTGCTGTCTTCCCGCTGATTCCGAATGAAGTATTCACATCCACCAGCATGAGATGATTATCGGTTCCACCGGTCTTGAGTGTTGCACCCGCGCCAAGCAAAGTTTCGGCGAGAATCCGTGCATTCGTGACAATCTGTTGCATACAATCTTTAAAGGCAGCTCCTTGAGCTTCGAGAAAAGCTACGCCCACGGCAGCCACTGTATTGAAGTGCGCACCACCCTGTGTTCCGGGAAAAACAGCTTTATCGATGGTGTCAGCGTGTTCTTTCTTGGACAAAATAATTGCGCTGCGAGGTCCCAACAGTGTCTTGTGGGTTGTGGTGGTAACAAAATCGGCGCCGGCATGAACTGGACTCGGATGGACTCCTGCGGCAACCAAGCCAGCGATATGAGAAATGTCTGCCAGCAAAACCGCCCCGACCGAATCGGCAATCTCACGGAAGCGCGAGAAATCAATCTTTCGGGGATAAGCCGAAGCCCCACAAACAATCATTTTTGGCTTGACCTCACCTGCCATTCTTTGTACAGCGTCATAATCAATTAAACCATTGTCTGGGCGCACGCCATATGAATGGAATGTATAATTTTTACCTGAGAGGGCCACCTTGCTTCCGTGCGACAAGTGACCCCCTTGGCTCAGATCCATGCCCATCACGGGGTCACCTAACTTGAGTGCTGCTAGATAGACAGCGGTATTGGCTGGAACTCCTGAAAGAAGCTGCACATTCGCATGATCGGCGCCGAAAAGTGCCTTGGCTCGATCAATGGTTAGCTGCTCAATTTCATCGTAATTTCCACAACCAGCATAGTAGCGTTTACCGGGATAACCTTCGGCGTATTTATGTCTTAAGACTGAGTTCTCTGCCTCCGCAACCGCTCGGCTGACGATGCTTTGAGAAGCAATGAGGTCCAGGGTTGTTTCCTGGCGGCTTTCTTCTCGCCTGATCAGTGCTGCCATCTGCGGATCTACTGTTGCCAGGGGGCTTCTGCCCCAGGCTTGCGTAAGTTTGTCAATCATGGAATAACCTCCAGGGAATAGATGCGAAATAGCATGATTTACGAGTTCCAGAACGAAATTCCTTTAACATCCAAGCGGTGCAATGTGAGCTTCGAGCGGACATCTGACAAGGATTTAATCTCCGCACCTGAGTATAGCGGAAAAAGTGAGCTCCTTAATAAGAATCTTCTTCTTCGTTCTTGTTGCGGGATTTCTTTGTGTTTTTCCGTCGAGTGCAAAGAGAAGCATTCGGAAGCACCCCAACTTAGTCTTCTTGTACCTCTTATATTCGAAGTCAAACTATTCAACGTATAATTCGACCGATAACACCATAACTTATGACGTTAAAATTTTTGATCCCCTAACTCAAAAAATCCGCAAGATTGCAGAGGCAACTTTCCCTCAGTCCGGGAGTACAACCTCCGGGATTAACATCTCCACTTCATATCAATACGCCACTGGAAAACTTTTTTACAAACCATCAAGTGATGATGTGCATCGGCCCTCTCGAGAGGTTGTTGCGTATGATTTAGCAACAGCAAAGAGCGTCCAAACTGTGGGGCTTGCTGCTCCTCCTAGTCAACGTCGTAATATTGAAAGTTTTCTTCTCGATCGCCTTTATTCTCCAAACCATATCTTGTTTCTTGATTGTTTTCTTCCCACCACAAATCCATCGACGACGATTGCCCCGGGTGCTGGTAATTGCCAATTACGAAGTGCTTCCATCAAGGAGGGGAAAATCACCACGCTTGTTGACCTAAAAGACGTATTTAAGGAAACATATTCGATCAAAAGGATTGAGGCCTATGACCCTGAGAGAAAGAGTCTTATCCTGAAGGAATATACGGTATCAAGCCATTATGGTGATCCCGGAAGTTATTTCTACTATGAAGTCTCACTCGGTAAGGATGTCGTGAATTCTTTGACTAAGGACGCTGCGCAAAGAAGACTGCATGACCTTCAAAATACAGAGGAAGCCCGCTGTCGCCGTGCAACCCTGAGCAGTCCAATTTTTCAAAAAGATCAAGTGAAAGGGGTGTATCCGCCCCAAATTCAAGTTGGCTGTGTTGATCGAGAGGAGGCGTTGTCTTCCAGGGTCCTGCCAACCCGTTTTGAAGCGAATAATAATCCGCTCCTCCTCCAGTTCACATCAAGCCCTTCTCCGTTACCCGAAGGGGAACCGGCTACGTTCACCGTTATCGTGACGAATGATGGGAAATTGCCGGTAATTTTGGAATCGGTGACCCTTAGCCTCGCGGGAATCAATCCCGAATCTTCTTCTTTACTCTTTTCCGAAGCCATCCCGGCCGTGCAGTACCACGCCGACAAGCAAAGGCTTTGGATCATTCAGCAATGGCGAACGGATGAACTGGCCAATCGCGCAGGCCGGCCGCCGCTACCTCCGGAACCGGTGGCAACAGCGCTGATTCCTTTTCTTGCTTGTCACCGCTGGCTTCTCCCGGGCGAATCGACAAGCGTCGCGTTGGCGGCAATCCCCGCCGACGCAAGCGGGCAAATTACCGTGGAAGCATCGGTGCGATCGATCACCGTGGATGAGGGGAGTGAAGTGTACCTCCGATCTGCCAACGACAAAGGAAGTAAGATTTACACTACCCCGAATGCACATCTGGTCAAACTTAGCTTAAATCGCGCGGCCCGGGTTCCTCCTCCAAAAGATGGGCTTACGCTGGTCATTCCGAGTGAATCCGTGCGCGAAAACAGAGTTCAGACTGCAACGAGACAGTTTGTTTTTGCAATCAAGGCTCCATCTCACCGAAAACGGTGAAGTGCATGAGTAGATCGACTACCGGCGACGAAGCATGTTGAGTACCTTGGCGGCTTTCTTCCAGCGCGATTCCGGGACGCGTTCGACGAGACGTTCGGCCAGATCGCCTAAACCAGAGAGATAGAGGTGGAGCCTGAGCCTTCCGCGCGCCGTCACGATGTCGAGCGTTTGCGCAAGCCCCGCAAAGCGGATCTCGATAATCTCTTCCCACCGTATAAGCCGATCTTCGCGCCAAGGGGAGTGCGCGCGAATTCCCTCGTGGGTCACACGGTGAACCGTCCCGGTTGTTTCAAGCGTTAAGTAAATGAGTGCCGCGGAAATCGGTAGCGCGACGGCTAGATAAATTGTAGCATTGCTCGGCGTTATCGGGACCCCATACGTGACACAAAGCGCGATGATCGCTATGCAAACCGTGAGGATGAGTGGAAGAATTTTATAGGCTAAGCTGTATTGCAGATAAAAGTCGCCGGTAACCGGATCACGCGCCACTCTTCCGCGGCTAGTGCCGACCAGATAGCCGAGCGTCCCCACCACGGCCACGTGTGCCACCAAAACCATGGACCACTCAATTGCTTTGTCACTCAAGCGCGATCATCTTACCTGATGTGTCCAAAGTGACGCACTGACTTCTAGATGTCGATGGCGTCTCCTTCATCAGAAGATTTCTCGTCTTTTTTCGGACTGTCTGCGGTCTTCTTTCCCCCTCCGCCGATGTCAATGGCGTCCCCTTCGTCGTCTTTCTTTTCCGGTGGGTCTTCATCATTGCTATCGTCAGTGCCGCGCAATGCCAGAGCCACGCCGGTGATTACGCCCCCAGCCCCAACGGTCCGGGTGAAGTTGTCGGGCAATCTGTTGCCCCCGCAATCGTCTGGACCGCTGCAATCTCCCGCCCAGGCCCACGTGGCGAAGAAAAAAAATAAATAAAACATCATCCCTGTAATCTTAATGATCTTGCGGATCCATTTTGATTTTTTCATTTTTGTTCTCCTTTACCGAAACGTTGCATAACGAGCGGAGAGTTTCCCCAATACGGCGCCGTAGGCAAGGTGCCCGATCATGCTAAGGGCCACGAATCCAAATTTGTCTTTGGGGTGAAGAAAAATCGGATAGATTCCGAGCATGCAAAGCTCCATGACGATCCCGTAGCCCACCCCAATAAGCCAGTGACGATTGCCGAAAATAAGAACGTACATCACCGCGAAGGAAAGGCCGTTCCAGTAATGGTAAGTCCACCCGGCGATCCCGGCAGCCAAGCTATTAACTGGCTGGCCGGTAATCCAACTTCCAAACATATAAATCGGAACGAATCCGCTGTAGCCGAAAATGTGACTTCGCTCCACAACCGTTCGGACCCCATCATACACAAGCGTGGCGGCCACCCCGGCCCATAAGCCCACGGTCAAACCGTTAAGAAAAGCTCTGGCCTTGATTTTCCTCGCAATGGCGGCAAGCGTGAAGAGAAGAAAGAGTGCCGGAACGCCGAAAAATTCAAGGAAAAACGGAATTGGAATAAGTCCGAACACGTGAAAGATGAGGGCCGCCAACGAAAGACTAGCGAAGATGACCGCAAAAATTCGGAGGTAAAGGTTGACACGATCTTTCGAGATCTTGTCTTGCATCAGAATCCGGTAAGCTTCTTAATGATCATGTTCTGACTCCGTCTGATGAGATACATCACGAGTTTTGTAATACCAAAACATAAAAGCGCGGTAAGGAGACCCCCGAGCCACATGCTTAACCCATTTCCACCGCCACCCGCGGTGCCAAAGAGAATCCGAGCATGGGCATCGGTGTGGAGATTTTGGACCCCTGCAGCATAAAAGCTGAGGCCGAGTTTGGCGATAAGACCGATCGTCACAAGGATCGTGCCACGACGCAATCGTGAGGCAAGCTGTTCATTTTTGGGAACGCTTTTCCACGCCCAAGCTCTTGGAAGCGCAACGCTGGTGGCTGCAAGCGCAAAAAGAAGAAGTAAGAACGTCAATTGGGGGAGATCAAACGTTTGAAAATTAAGATGGCGGCAAAAGGCCACGGTGCTGCTGAAAGGGTAGAACTCCTGGATCTGGCCATAGACCAGCACGCCGAGAAGGACCAACGGAAGCAAACCGGAAATGGCTCGCTCTCCGCGAAACTCAACCTGATCCTCCGGTGTAAACGGAGGAAGGAGTCTGGGTGGCACGAGAAGGTAGCGCCAAAAAAGAACAATAAGAAGCGCGAGCGCAAGAACCGGCATCGCCATGATCTCGGATGGCGGGTGAATGAGTACGACCGTCCAGAGTAAAGAACCGATCTTGTCTGGGAGTTTCGGAACCAGAAGGCCCATGAACACAAGAAGGCCGAATGCGAGAACCTGAAGATGGCTGAGCTTAAGCCAGAATGTTTCGAGTCCACGCGGCTGTGTCGGCGATTCTTCTCGTTTTTGCTGCTGCAACGTTTTTTCTTTTGCTTTCAAGGTTTCGATGACGTCGGCCAATTGAGTGTCTTGCGGGGTCATCGTCAGCTCAGCTTGGCCAATCTGCAACTGCCGGTGTGTACCGAGTGAGGCCCGCTCTCGAAAGTACTCTCCAAATTTTCTCGCCCGAAGAAGATTCCAGAACCCCTGCCACTCTTCCAAGAGTTGATATTTCCCTTCGGCGGGTGCGTGAGTGGCCTTGCGTACCCATGTCGATTCAAGCCACGACAGCCAGACCAGACCGATCAGGCTGATCGAGGGAATGAGAGTTCCGTGAAAAGTGATGGAGCTTACCCAGTTCATGAAGGGTTGCTCCGGATGAAAGGCCGCGTTCGCGTCAAGAATCGCAAGGAGCGCGGCCGCAATCGTTCCACCGATGACCCACCCCCGTTTGCGGACAA
>Ga0207095_10004_pt1 | contig 70419 bp, 66 predicted proteins | sample Alteio_BWMinHeat_88_FD_153529 | JGI IMG/M metagenome (GOLD analysis project Ga0207095, IMG submission 153529) | Enriched cells from forest soil in Barre Woods Harvard Forest LTER site, Petersham, Massachusetts, United States -... | ecosystem: Environmental > Terrestrial > Soil > Temperate forest >... | reverse complement strand
CAACACTACACCGGTGAATTCTACGAAATATAGACCACCAAGTGGGCAGGTGGTTCGGGTGTGTTAATCCTGTTCAAAAATCCTGCGGACAGGTTCACTCTTTTCGTTTGGCTAACGGGGATTACTGAGTGGTGGATTACTTCAGATCAAGAAAAAGCGAGAACTAATTAAATATGCGCTGATCCAATTTGAGCGCCATATCACATTGTTCTCATAGCGCTTGACGTGCTCAAAAATTTTCTCTCGGCTCTTCCTTGGGGTTCAATCAGTGTGTCGGTTACAAAAAATTGGTTACAAAAATCCACTGACAACAAAAATCAGAAAGTCGCGACATGGATACCAAAAGAGTGGCATTGGTCACAGGTGGAATGGGCGGATTGGGAGAGGCGATATGTCAAACCTTGTATGAGCACAACTTCGATGTTGTTACGACCTATTCCCCAGGTAACGATCATGCATCGACGTGGTTGAGCACGCAGAAGGAAGCCGGCTTTAATTTTTCCGGATACCTGATTGATGTCGCCGATCACGCTTCATGTATCAACGGTGTACGGAAAATAATCAGCGACCTGGGGCGGATCGATGTGCTTGTTAACAATGCCGGAATTACACGGGATACAACACTGAGAAAAATGTCGCTAGCCGACTGGCAATCAGTAACCAGAACAAATCTCGATAGCGTGTTTAATATGACCAAGCAGGTTCTCGACGGCATGCTGGAATGCCGGTGGGGCCGCATCGTCAACATCTCATCTGTGAATGGTCAGAAGGGTGCTTTCGGTCAGGCGAATTATGCCGCCGCCAAGGCAGGCTTACACGGTTTCACAAAGGCCGTAGCATTGGAAATGGCAAGCAAAGGGATCACGGTGAATACCGTTTCCCCAGGATATCTGCGTACGAAAATGGTCGCGAAAATTCCACTGGAGTTTCTGGAATTGAAGATCTTGCCGGAGATACCGATGGGGCGCTTAGGGGAGCCGAAAGAGGTCGCCAGTCTGGTCGCTTATCTTTGCTCGGACGATGCAGCATTCATTACTGGAGCGAATATCGCAATTAATGGTGGCCAGTATATGTGCTGAGTATTGATAATGTAGACGAGTGAGGTACAGGTTGAGTGGCTGACAAATAAAAAAGCCCGGTTTTGGGACTGGGCTTTTATCATGACTTCAGGTTTTGAATTATGCTACTGCGAGCTGTGTCTTGGCTGTCTGTTTTGCGCGTTTCAGTGCAACCTGTTTCGCTCGGGAACTTGATGGCGGTAGACGGCGCAGGGTTTTCAATGCATCCGGATCCTTGATTCCTATTGAACGCTGATCAACTGTGATCAGGCCGATCTCGTTGAATGCAGAGAGCGTGCGGCTCACCGTTTCCAGGGTCAGACCGAGATAGCTGCCAATTTCGTGCCGCGTCATGCGCAGATTGAACAGTTTGTTCGAATAGCCCATCTCAGAGAAACGATCTGCAAGTGAAACCAGAAACCGTGCAACACGAGCCTCGGCACTGAGAGCGCCCAGCATGCTGACCATTGCTTGCTCACGCACCAGTTCGCGACTCATCACGCTATACATTGCGTTCTCGAGTTCTACGTGCGACTTGCCTAGTGCGGTGAATTTCTTGAATGGGACGAGAATAAGATCACAATTTGAAAGCGCAACTGCTTCGGAAGAATAGCGTTTGCTGTGTATACCATCCACGCCGAACAGATCCCCCTTCATGGGGAAACTCAACACCTGTTCGTTGCCAAATTCATCGATCAAAACCGTCTTCAGAAATCCGGAGTGGACGATGTAGAGGGTATCGAAAGGTTGGCCTATCGTGTGTATGCGTTGTCCGGTTTTAAACTGGACATGCTGGAACAGAAGTTCTTCGTCAGAGACGGAGGGAACGGATTGGATGCGCAATATTTCGCATAATTCTTTGAGATTCGACCAGAGCTTCCCTTGACGCTGCCATCCGGGTTCCATCGCAGAGACATGCAATGCCGAAGACGAGGAATCGACATGGGTATCAGACATTTGCATTGACATAGGGTTCTCCAAATTCCATTCGCTACACACTGAATAAACGAATCGCGCTGTGATAACGTTTCAGCCCCACTACATGACTAGTAGTGACGTAGTATGTCGATTACATCAGGCAATTTCTATCGGCGGGGGCTGAATCGGCATGTAGGCAAATGCACAGCCGTGTAGGGAAATTCCTACAGTGAGGAGGGGAATGCTGATTGGGAAGGGGTTTTCAAGTCCGGATCCACCTAACCAAAAGTAGGTCTCAGGTGCGAATTGGTATCAGGTAGTATCAGGTTTTTAGTGCAGGTATCAGACGGTGCGCAACCGCATACTGAACCATCTCGGCGAGCGAAGTCATCGACATTTTGTGCAAAATGCGGGTTTTGTGGGTACTCACCGTTTTTGCACTCAAATGTAGCGAATCTGCAATTTCAGTGATTGATTTTCCGCTGACCAGGAGGCTGAATACTTCAAATTCCCGGTCAGAAAGGTCTTTGTGCGGTAAATGCTGACTTGCTGGCATAGCGTCCATCGCCAGTTGTTCGGCTACTTCGGCACTGATGTAAGGACGGCCAGAGGCAACCCTCCTGATTGCGCTCAGAAGCTGAGTGCCGGCGCTTTCCTTGGTCAGATATCCTCGGGCGCCCGCACGGATCGCGCGCACCGCGTATTGTTCTTCTTCATGCATCGTCAATATGAGGATGGGTAGCTTGGGTACCTCGTCCTTGATCTGGCGGATGAGTTCTACCCCACTACGGCCTGGCATGGAGAGATCCAGCATCAGCACATCGAAACCACCTTTTCGCACTTGAGCGAGTGCTTCGAAGCCATCCACTGCTTCGCCTACGACGGTCATGTCTTCGGCACCGTCGAGAATGCGCTTCAAACCTTCGCGCATGATGGTGTGGTCGTCGGCAATTACAATGCGAATCATAGAGAAGTAACCGAATGAAAAGGTTGCCCGATAGGGATAGAGGCGCGAATTGCGAAGCCGTTCGGCGCTTGGTTTTTTGCGCTTATTGTACCTCCCAAAATATAGATACGTTCCTGCATGGCTGTTAATCCCAGGCATCCAAGGCTTTTTTTGTCGTCGCCAGTCATTCCAATCCCATCATCCTGGATGCAAAGCGCAACATCATTCTCTCGTTTACGGATGGTGATTGCCACATGAGTCGCACGCGCATGACGTTCAACATTCAACAAGCTTTCCTGAACAATGCGAAAGATCGCGGATTCGGCCGGGTGTCCGTGTTGGATTTCGTCCATGCACTCAGCGTGCACGCTGCAGATCACAGTCGTTCTCTTTTGAAAATCTTCGGTGAGCCAATCGATTGCCGCCATCAGCCCGAAGTCGTCAAGCAATGGCGGTCGAAGTGTGGAGGCTATACTTTTCGTCCGGACGATCGTGTTCGATAGCAATCGCTGCATTTGTGCCATTCGGTTACGCGCAGCCGGGTCGGCGTCGGAAAAATGATTATCCATCCAATCCAGATCGAGCTTCAATACGCTCAGCCGCTGCCCGAGATCATCGTACAGCTCTCTTGAGAATCGTCTTTTTTCGTCTTCGTGTGCTTGCTGTGACGACACCGCCACCCGGCGTAAATCCACGTTTTCAGATGACGGCATGGAAGTGGACTCTGCATTCACCAGTGCCGGACGTGCGCGAAAAATAATCACCAGGAAAATTTCGCTTCTTACGACGACCCGTGATATTGAAGACTCAAGCGCAATTTCATCCCCACTTGCCCGCAGGCCTGTAAGAGATAATCTTACTTTGAGTTTTTGTTCGGATGTAGTAACGGAAAAACAGCGCGTCAGCCGCTCCGCGTGCTCAGATCTGAGTTGCACCGGGAGCAGATTGTAAAGAGGACGCTCCAGTAAATCTTCCCCGCGGTAGTCAAATATGCGCGCGGCTTCCTGATTAAGCAGAACGATATTGGAGCGTGAGTCGATAACGATGACGCCATCGAACGATGATTGCAGGATCCCGGACAACCAGCCGCCAACCTTATCCGCGGGAAAGTGGTTGGCGGCGCTGATACCAGCGGTTGAATCCACGAACGTTTCTGCCGCGCTATTAGTCATGTGTTGGGTATGGTTATTCGTGCGAATTATGGACACACGAAACCGGGTTGCAATATGGCAAGCACAAGACCAAGTTTAGACCTCGGTCATCGACGTTGAGTTGACTAAAGTCAAGATTGCCCCAACTGATCAGAAGGCCGCAACAACGTGTAATGAGTGTATGGGGGGGCGATGGTAGACTCAACAAAATTGAAACGCTACGCAGCCATTTCGCCGTCAAAATGTCGATAAATTCGCAACTACACAAGTTTCAGATATGGACATCCAGCTTGATAACGTAAGTCACATTATTCAATTGGCAATCGCACCGGTTTTTCTTTTAACCGGGGTAGGAACCAACCTTATGGTACTAACCAATCGCCTTGCGCGAATTATAGATCGCACGCGTGTTCTGGAAGAACGTCTGCCGAATGCAGCGCAAACTGATCGCGTGCATGATGAGAGCGAACTGTATGGGCTTTATCGACGTTCGCATTTGATCAACAGGGCAATTACCTTAAGCACGTCGAGTGCATTGCTGGTTTGCCTCGTCATTGTGGCGCTCTTTCTGGGAGATGCTCTTCAACTGAATCTCGCAAAGGCCATTGCATCCTTCTTCGTGTTGGCGATGGTTACGTTGATTGTGAGCTTTACCTTCTTTTTGCGTGAGATATTTATTGCGACCGCAGGTTTTGCAACGCGTCGTTTCCCGGAAAAAAAGAATCAGTAACCGGTGCACCGTCGACGATTGCCCGTGCATGCCTTTCGAGATACACCAGTTGACTGGCGTCGCATCGATGACACTTTTGTAATGGAAAATTTATCTTCAAAAAATTGCTTGATGGCCATAAATCAGGGGTAATTTACTGGTAAAGTTCTTGTGGGAAATAAATCGCATCCTTGTTTTTTTATAAAAGAGGTACCCGCATGAAGCATATGAAGACAGTGTTGATTCTCGAGCACGAGGAAAAAGTATTTGATAAGTTGACATGTGACCTGTGTGGAGTTGAGTCCAACGGCGATGAAGATTGGGCGACCGGCAATTACCATCATGCGACGACGACGCTGCAGGTGGAAGAGCGTGAATCCTACCCGTCCGGCGGACACTCGAAAGAAATCGCTTTCCATTTATGTCCGGATTGTTTCAAGGCGAAGTTGGTGCCATGGCTGGAAACCATGGGTGCAAAGCCGCATGTTAGCGAGTCGGACTGGTAAAACAGCATATGATCTCGCTTGAATAGCGATTGCGTTGTTGCACGATGAACGTGTATGTATCCGGTATAGCCGGTGCGATCAAATAACATCCCTGAACCTCATTGATACTCTCTGCATCAATGAGGTTTCCTTTTTTTGGTGTTGCAGATATGGCGCGAGCATTCTGTGCCTTGGCGGGTCGTACTGAATGTCCATGGCCGTTAATATGTACGATCACTTTATGTACGGCCACTTATTGCTCGGATATACTTGCTGCGCAGCAGGGAGCAACCTCTACCAAGTGCTTGACGTAAATGTGCACATGCCGGGCACGTGAATATGAGAGCCGTCCAAAGAAAGACGCAAGATGCAAATCGCCGATTTGAATTTTTTGGTTGCTGAGGATGACGCGTTCCAACGTCGATGGCTCGTCGTCATGCTCGCCAATCTGGGAGCCAAAAACATTGCAGAAGTGCCTGATGGTTTGGCAGCACTCCGGATATTGCAAGAAAAAGACAACAAGATTGATATCAGTTTTGTCGACCTCGACATGCCGGGCATGGACGGCTTTGAATTAATTCGGCATTTGGCCAAAGAAAATCACCGTGTATCCGTGGTCCTGACCAGCGCTCTGGATAGTTCTTTATTGTTTTCGGCAGAAACGATGTCCAAGGCATACGGCATCGACGTGCTCGGTGCCTTCGAGAAGCCCGCGACCCCAGAAACGCTCATGGCGCTTGTCGATTTATACAAGAAGCCGGACCTGCTGGTCGACGCAGACGCTAGTTGTCCGACCGTGTCTATGGATGACATTCGACAGGCGCTGAAAGACGATGAATTCGAACCGAGGTTTCAGCCTAAGGTGGATTTGGCAACTGGCCAGGTAAAGGGCGTTGAAGCATTTGCCCGCTGGTGCCATCCTCAATATGGCTTGCTGCGTCCCAATGCATTTATTCCCATTCTTGAATCAAATGGGGAAATGGATACCTTTGAATGGGTGATAGTCGAGAAGTGTATAGAGGCTTGCCGACTTTGGAACGATCAGGGCCTTGCGATTTCTGTTTCCATAAATCTTTCACCTTCCTCGCTAGTGACTCCCGGTTTTGCAAAAAAGATTTCTGAATACGTTCTCAAACATGGCGTCGCTGAGCATCAAATTATTCTGGAGGTCACCGAGTATGCGACCATTAGCAACGTTCCTTATTTCATAGAGAATCTGGCGCGCTTGCGCATGAAGGGTTTCGGCATATCGGTTGATGATTATGGGATGGGGCATTCCAGCATGCAGGAACTGATGCAAGTTCCATTCACAGAATTAAAAATCGATCGCTCATTTGTTGCAGGAGCATCACAAAATCAGGCGCTGGAACACGTACTGAGCTCCAGTCTGGATATTTGCCGGAAATTGAATCGGGTTTCGGTTGCGGTAGGAGTGGAAACACAACATGACTGGGATTTCCTGCGCAAGCTCGGCTGCAACTACGCACAAGGGTATTACATTGCGAAGCCCATGATTGGCTCGGCAGTCGTCATGTGGATGCAGGAATGGGCACATTTTTTCTAGGTTCTTCAAATCGTTTCAGTTGACCAGACCATTGTGACGGACACTTTTTTGCTTGGCATTGGGGATAAAAAGGAAAATTTTATTTGTGGATGAAAAATTCGGTCGCTACTTGACTGAAAGCCGTTCAAAACCAATGCGAAGCCCCTTGCTTTCTAGAAATAAACAGAGCATATTTCATATATACGGAGTGAAAGCCGCTGCATTGCGGCAAATGAAAAGAATCGCAAGGTAGATTCTTCACGAGGGGATGCAATGAACAAAGAAGAAAAAATGGCGGCGGCGGCACATAGACGCCAATATTTTCGGGTGACGCCAGAACCCGGCGCTCCGGTTCGCGTCGACATTAATGGCGATGGCTTCATTGAAGTGATCAAGGCCGTGGATATCAGCGAAGGTGGGATTCGAATTACCGTTCCTCATCGTTTCGAAGGATGCCACGTTGATCAGCCTGTCTCTCTGATCATCACCTTGCCGCAACCTGTCAATAAACAATTTTGCCTCGAAGGCAAAATCAAGCACGTCCGAAATGATTCATTCGGTGTGCTCTTCACAAAGCTAGACGACAAGTCACTTGCATTCATACGAAGCTATGTCGGGCAGTGGTATAAAAAACGGACAGTATGGGAAACGCTGCAAGATTTGCTAGGCATAAAGCGGTAAATAGCAATCCCGCCTTCGGTGGAGGCGAGCTCCTTTTTTTGTTCTTCTGATCCCATTAGTCAATTGCATTGACCATAGGTTAGCCCGCCACTCATCAACTGTAAGTCGTTTTATCGCAACGTCTTCTATCGTTATTCCAACATGAGACATAGTGCTCGCGTCAGTCGCATTTCCGGCTGTTCTATCAAGCGGCATCTTGCTTTACCACAAGAACCAGCGCATATTCATGGTAATGCTGCGATCCGAATTATTCGTCGTAGTTCTCAGATCGCGTAAACGGTTATCACTGAACCAAATGATGAAACATGAGTAAACCCCAAGACATTCCATTTAAGGGTCGACGAAAATACTATCGTTTGACACCCGAACCATGGGCACCTATTCGTGTTGATATCAATGGGGAAGGGTTTATTGAGGTCGTCAAGGCGGTAGATATCGGTGAAGGCGGCATCAGGGTTACCATTCCTCACCGTTTTCAAGGATGCCACGTGGATGAACCGGTTTCGCTGATCATCTGTTTGCCGGATCCGGTCAATAAGCATTTTAGCGTCCAGGGAAAAATCAAACATGTGGCAAATGATTCATTCGGGGTACGCTTTCTTGATCTTGACGATAAGGCACGCGCGCAAATTCGCCGTTACATCGGCATGGGCGTAAGAAGCCGGAGTATTTGGGATTACATACGCTACTTGCTGGGAATGCTTCGATAAAGTTATGCAGCTATTCGTAGCACCGATTCCGGATTGTTGCCTTTTTCAGTTGAAGCACGCGAACCAAAATCTTCGGCTTGTGCTCCAACTCAGACAATGGATGTTATTCAAGCGTCCGTAAATTTGAGAATTTCTGCTTAACGGAGAGAAAAATGCGAAAGATGATTTTGATGGCATTGGCAGGCTTTATGCTGAAGAGATTCCAATCGAGACTCCATCGGAGAGATGGAGCTCGTCACGGCCAATAATTGATTGAAGTCATATCGAGTTCCACTCAAGATTATTCGAGTCGCCTCCGTGGTTGGCGAGCTTGCATATTTCAGAATCGTAATCGTCTCGCGTCTGCTTTCTTCTCCTCTCATTGCGTTGGTCATTTACGCTTAATCGGCCCCATCTGATCGGCACGTCATACCAACGACTGTGACAATTGCTCCGTCTACTTACCGATTCATACGCGCCTCGTACCTAACTAACCCAAGTTTTTGCCGTATTGGCGGCTCTGTGTTCGCCTACAAGTTGCTATATACGCCTTAACCATAATTTCAAGAACTATATTTTGAGAGTTTCCCTAAAGTAAGTCTGCGAAAATGTCGATGAGAATGTAATGGTCGGTTTTTGTACTCGAGTCCGACGAATTCCGCTCAGCGATTGCTAGTCTAGCGGGTTCGCAATGCGATGGGATTGTCAATGCCGCCAGCTTTCGTTGGGGGCTTTCATGAGCACAGCATATCGGTATCTGGTCGCAGTATTAACTTTCGTGTGCTGTACAGATGTATCTGCAGCCGCCTATCCGACGGAAGATCAGCTACGCACCGCAATCGAAGACGTTTCGGTACTGCTGAAAGTTGAAGGCCTGGAGCTGGCCATACTCGATGCACAGAAAGAGGGGGTAGCCTATCCTTTGATGGCTGCGGGGCTGAATTTGGGTAGCGGTGTTTGTCTTGTTTTCTACAGCACCAAGCCAACAGATGGCTTAAATCAGTTCTTTGACTCCGTAGATGAAAAAGAGCTGCCTATTTGGCTAAAGGCGATTGCGGTGCACGAAGCAACCCATTGCATTGAACAGCGTGAAGCCTATATTCACAAGCGCTTCGACAAGGTACTTCCACAGGACGTTAAACGTGACAACATGACTGTCCAAGGGTACCTCTCAGTTGTTAAAAGCGGCGCGGTGGAAACCTGGGGAGAAACGTTGGCGGACATCGCGTCGGTGCTCTACCTGAAACAGGCGGTGCCCGACGACTGGCAGCGTTATGCAAGGGGTATTGCAGCTATGCGTCATGATCTCGCCGTAAAATGGCCGGCACATGACACCTCAGTATGGCTATATAAACTGATTGCCGCGAATGCCGAGAAAGCACCGGAACAAAGTATTTTTGAGGCAGCGTTCCAATTACGCAGGGAACTTCAGTCTGAGTAAGAATTCGTGCACGTGTTGAGTATCAAGTCCGTGGACGTGACTTGTTTCGTTTCTCGTAAATTGTTTTTGCGTCTTGTTCAGCACGTTCCTGCGTACGCATTGCCGGATCGTCGTCATGCAGGGTGAAATAATCGGCAGCTTGTGCACGCATTACATGTTTGATCGCGGCAGCATCGGTCAGGTCGTACTTTTCAGTCATTAGTGTGGTGACTTCGTCCAGAAACTCTTCGTACGTCATGTGTATCTCCGATTATTCATGGGCATCTCACAAGCATCACAGTTGTGCCTGGTATTGACGCCGCTCCTCTTCTTCCTTGCGTGCCAGCTGAATTTCTCTCATCACCGCACCAACATCGGCCGGACGTTTGTCCGCGGCGATACGGCCTGTCAGAGCAGTATCCGGACGAAGCAAACCAGCCTGGTAAAGTGCCCAGATTTCTTTGCCATATTGAGTTGCAGCGAGTTGCGGAGCGTACTGGCTGAAAAACGTGGCCAGATTATCGACATCACGTACCAGCATAGGGCCGGCACCGCTATTGCCTGCGGCATCAATCGCTTGCGGTAAATCGATAATGACGGGGCCTTCACCATCAACAAGAATGTTGTATTCCGACAGGTCGCCATGGATGATGCCGGCGCACAGCATTAAAACTACTTCGTGCAGGAGTTGGGCATGGTATTTCCTGGCGGTGTCTTCAGTAAGTGTTACGTCATTGAGACGTGGCGCAGCATTGCCGGCGGCGTCGGTCACAAGATCCATCAGTAACACGCCCTCAAAGCATATATATGGCTTGGGCACGCGTACACCTGCTGCCGCAAGGCGGTACAAGGCATCTACCTCGGCGTTTTGCCATACCTCTTCCTGCATCTTTCGCCCATAGCGAGTGCCTTTTTCCATGGCGCGGGCTTGCCGACTGTTTTTTACTTTGCGACCTTCCTGATACATCGATGCCTGCTTGAAGCTGCGCTCATTGGCCTCTTTGTACACTTTCGCACACCGAATATCTTCTCCGCAGCGCACCACATAAACAGTGGCTTCCTTGCCGCTCATTAGTTGACGAATCACCATGTCCACAAGGCCCTCATCGACAAGTGGCTGGATTCTTTTTGGGGTTTTCATAGGCTGGTCAGGCGCTCCAACAATGGAGGGAAGGATTAGAAGGTCAATTGACGCGGGTTTTGGTACCCGAATAGTATCAGGACGCGCGCGGAATACGGCGCTTATGAACGTCCGGTCGGGAAAGCATGCGATATGCCGGGATAGTGCATTGACCAAGATGTTTCCTGCGCTGATGGTCGAGCTTTGAGACGGTATAAAAATTTAATGAAAAAAATTCGCCCACATTCCCATCAAGTGGTTAGAATTTATTCAAAGTTGCATGAGCGAAACTAGCTGATGTCCCAAATTCCCCACCTTGACTTTGGATTGCCAACATGACGACACCGACCTTTGGGCCAGAACAAGCGCGTACATATATGTGACCTAGCCCGAAATAACCGTACCAACAGATGTGAGAGTATTTCACAAAAATGGACGTTATTTCAGGAGGATCGGCCATGCCGACGAAACATCACAAGCCGGAACAAATCATCGCCAAGCTACGGCAAATTGAAGTCTCCACTGCCCAAGGCAAGTCACTGGCAGTTGCCTGCAAGGATGCAGGCATATCAGAACAGAGCTACTACCGCTGGAAGAAGGAATACGGCGGCCTGAAGCTCGACCAGGCTAAAAAACTCAAGGATCTCGAACGCGAGAATGCACGATTGAAGAAGATCGTAGCCGACCTGTCGCTGGAGAAAGCGATGTTGAAGGAAGTCGCCTCGGGAAACTACTAAGCCCCATCCGGCGGCGCGATGCGGTAGCGATGCTCATGGAACGATTCAGGGTATCGCAACGCATTGCCTGTCGCGTCGTGGGGCAACCTCGTGCCACCCAGCGTTATGCAGCCGTGCCGCGAGCAGGAGAGTCTGCCTTGACGCATGCCATCATCGAACTGGCCAACCTGTACGGACGGTATGGCTATCGCACGATCACCGGCCTGCTGCAGCAGGAAGGCTGGGCGGTGCAGCATGGCCGTGTCTGGCGCATCTGGCAGGCAGAAGGATTGAAGGTACCGAGGAAGCAGAAGGCGCGCGGCAGGCTGTTCCTCAATGACGGCTCATGCATGCGGCTGCGCCCCCAATACAGGAACCATGTCTGGAGCTACGACTTCGTCAGCTGCCAGACGCATGACGGCAGGAAGTTCAGAGTACTGGTGATCATCGATGAATACACGAGAGAATGTTTGGCGTTGGTTGTGGCGCGTAGCATCAAGGCGATGGATGTGCTTGAAGCATTGTCGGTACTGATGATTGCGCGTGGTGTGCCGGCCTACATCAGGTCAGACAATGGTCCGGAGTTTGTTGCCCGCATATTGCGGCAATGGCTGGTGAAAGTCGGTGTACAGACTGCCTACATCGAACCGGGAAGTCCCTGGGAGAACGGCTACTGCGAATCGTTCAACGGCAAGTTCCGCGATCAGTTTCTCAACGGGGAGATCTTCTACAGTCTCAAGGAGGCATCAATTCTGATCGAGCGCTGGCGCTATCACTACAACCATGTGCGACCGCACAGCAGTCTTGGGTTCAGGCCGCCAGCACCTTTGACGAAGCTACCCGCTGACGCGGGCAGCTTAACCCCCAACCACCAAAGCCATGAAAAAACCGTGATTTGCCTAGACCAGATTCAACCCTTACACTCTCATTTCATCTGGTACAAAAACTTCGGGCAGGTCAGCAATGATCCGCAATTCAAGAGTGGAGTTGGATGAGCGCAAAGTCTTGTCGTGTAGTTGATTTTTTATGAATTATTAAAAAAAATGAGCCCACAGGAATTTTTATACGAGATGAAGTGGTAATATTTCCAAATGGAAGATCCAGTAAATGATCGCCGCAGAACGTCTCACACCGGGCTATTGGACTCGGCCATACGATCAATTACCAAACTTGCTGCTTCTAACGATCCCATAACCAGAACCTTTGCAAATCAGGCTCTTGCAGATTTGGTAAAGCTGCGTCGTCAAATGCCAACACGGCGTCAAAACGACGCCAACAAAGATAACAAAAAGTAGAGTTGCCACACTTCCCTCGCGCGGAGGAAAGTGTGAACAATTAACTGGCCACTGAGGCGACGTTGCCGCGTGACATCTGCGGAGCTAACAAGAGTTGGGCGTCACAGTCTCGTTCAAGCATAGCCTACGGTATTAGATCGCAGAGACAGGGCGCTCGCTGCTATTTTCCATAGATGATTTTGGTTTTCCTTGTGCATCGCTTAAGCGATATTTGGTGCGCCTATCGCCCATCAAGTCGCGCAAATCGCGAATACTCATATCCGATACCTCATGCATACGGATAAGCAAGGACGCACCAACCGGCAGTTTGCGATGCCGAATTTTGCTGATTACCGGAGGCGCAACTTCGAGCGCGCGTGAAAGGGCGGCATCGTTCTTCAATCCCATTTTCTTAAGCAAACTATCCAAAAGATGATTTGGGTCGTATGTCTCTTGTCCTGATAATGCATGTTGTTCCATGATTCCTCCGTCAGTTTAAAAATGTCGGTGCCTAGATGTAATAGATGACACCTTGATTATGGTTAAGTTTCCAGATTTAGAATAATTTTGTGGAATTGTATAGCTTCTTTGATATAAACGTTTTTTATGGAACAGCGGCACTATTCAATAAGACAGAATTTGAAGTGAAACGTGCGGTGAAAACCACAGGAATATTGAAATTTGCAATGTCAGGGCTGTAGATCCAGCACGCCAATGACATTGATTGCCAAATAAAAAGCCCGCTAACCTTTTGGGTGCGGGCAAAATTTATTTCACTAAAGAAATAAAGGAGACAGGTTCACTATAACCAAATCATTTTGAAATGTCTATAATTATTTCCATATGGAAATAATTTTATTATTTTTGATTTCCAAAACAGGCAATTGTCACCTTGGTTGGGTATGCACTTACGACGCTCCATCACAAAATCCCCTTACAAATCAAAATCCTGTGCGATTGTCTCGCGAATTTATGCAAAGGTCGGGCTAGATATTCAGAAAACTGATAGTTTATATTCGGAATCAAAATTGGCAATTTAACATCTCAATACGTACACTGCAAAACATCAACAAAGCCACCAAAACGCAGTTTATTGTCGAGGAGTTAAAATTGTCTAATTTAGTCACTACTTTGCCAGCCCAGGAATTTGCCGGTTCGATCGCAAACGTTGCAAATTCGGTTCTCGCGTTGGGAATTTTGACAGCAGTCGTCATGATCATGATCGCTTTCAAGCCGCTTATCTTAAGTATGGTTCGCGAATTTTTATATTCGGTTGAATCGCGTAAATCTGTACCGTTGCGTTCAAGCCGTACGCGCTATTGAATCCAACCTACTCGCGCAAGTCATTGGTTATTTGTGATTTGCGGAAATGATGTCGGGATTTAGCTAACAAAAAGATGCGCGCTTTTCGTTCGAATCGCGCCGGTCCAACTCCCTTCCTCTGAACAGCGGTTCAACTGACTTCGTAGCCTATATAAATCGCACGCCAAGCGATTTAAAGGCTATTACGTAGTGTATTCCGTCTTCAAACGATTTTCTGACGATCGCCGATCAGCGCTTCGTATGTCAGGTTTTGTAGAACGATCTGATGCGTGGGATCCAGATCTACAAATTCAACCCCATAGGTATATGTATCCTTTTGGTCGGGAATCGTTGCCGGGCGAGCGTTGATATTTCTGATCGTTCCCCTGGTATTAAGCGTTATTTCATGATTTCCAGGCTGGGTAACCAGCGCAAATATCAATTCAAACGTCCCATCGCTATTGGGCAGTTCCTGTTCCGACTCAACCAGAGCGCCAGCTACACTCAGATTGTTTATGACTACCGGTATCGATGTTGAGGCGCCGCTAGGTCCCGTCAGTTCGCCTTGGATATTGACTTTGATTCTGATTGCCTTTCGCAGGCTCGTTCCCTGGATTATTTTGGGGAAAGATAAATGAAAATAAAAACATGGGTGTAGAAATATGCGGTCGATCGTTGCAGTAAAAGAACCCACGTTGACACCGGAGAACACCCTGATTGTCGCCTGCTCTCCTACGCGCAACTGCACGGGAGCGCCTTGATCTGTGGGTGTTTTGATGATCAGATACTGATCTTTCACATAACCGATCAACGTCGAGAAATATTGGGAGGGGGTACTACTCCGGCTGGTAAAAAGGAGCTGTAATCTGCTTCCGACCTGTAGATTCAGCGAGTCAAAGTCATAGGCGTCGCGTGTATCAAGTTCGTGAACTTTTTTCTCGTCCGTCATCTATGGCTCCATCCCTAGAGTAATTTTACGGAACATTGAGCATGCCTTTTTTGTGAGGTATGGCTAGGTTATTACAGAATCTTTCTTTCGAGTAGCAAAACGGGATTTAGTATGCATTGTTGCGTAGATCGGTATACTCCCATTTTTTCTTAACTCCCTCTTTGGTAGAGACGGAATCGTTCATCGCGATCCGAGGGACGGCGGCCCTCCCAGAGAAGTTGCCATTGTTCGCCGGGCGGCGTAACAAACTTGGCCTCATTTTTCCTGCGATTGTTATCCTGCAATAATAAAAATTCGCATTGAGTACCGTCAAATTGGGCAAACCTAACCTGGCCGAAGTATGCGAAAGATGCCCGCTGTGCAGGCCCAACGTCAGTCTCTACACATTTGTGTGTAGGCGGTAGCTTTGCCGCAATTTGACGGGCTACGCCTGCATAGCTTTTGCTGTAATTGATCGAAGGCAGCCATAGCGTCATGAGAAGTAACCAGCACAGAATGCCTCCGCCCGATGACAGGACGACTGCACGCCATAGGACTGATGGTCGGCGCGAAATTCGCCAGTGAACGAGTGCAATCCAGCCTGCAAACGCCAATGCAGCGACGCTGAATTCAATCCAGTTGAACTCAGGTTTGAATCCAGGGGTAAGTTTGTAAGCATTTTTTGCAAGTCGCGCCGGCCAGCCAATTTGCATGGCAAGCCATCCAAGCCAAATGAAGGCTGCAGAAGCGGTAAGAGTCATTACGGAAAACCAGTCCACAGCGTTGATAGCGCCGCGTTTCATGGTTGGCAGTCCGAATGCCGCAAGTATGGCGAGAGGCGGCAGGAGTGGCAGTAGCAACCCGTCTTCCTGATAGGGATTGCATAAAATAATAACGGTGAATGCGATAAAGAAAGTAAGCGGGAGCGCTATATGCAAAGCTGCACGTTGGTTGCGCCACGCATATAAGGCCCAGCCTGCAAAGGGCCATGCAGGCCATGCAAACCAGATACCATATTTTAAAAAATATTTCAGTGCATCCCATGACGGCGCACCTAATTGATGGAGGCCCCATCCCATCCATGCATCATACGGCGAGCTATTGAAAGGACGAATTTGGGCGCAGCTAAAAGTCCACAGCGCGATGACCAGCAACGCGATTGGTAAAGTGGCTACCATCATTCGCAGGACTTTGCTCCTTTCGCGTAGGGCTGTCAGGACAACCAGGCCTGCCCATAGCGACAATGGCACTACCCATCCACGCGTTAATGCGAGCATGCCGAGGGCGGCACCTACTGCGATAGCAGCACGCCATGAAAAGAATTCAAAAAAGCGTGCTGCTGTATAGAGGGTAAATGCAACCAGCGATATTTGTAGGGCGCCAGAACTTGTGGAATGGCTGTGCAGTAGCAGGCCGAGACAACCAAGATAAATCAACAATGCTCCGTCGGCCAAGGTCTGACCATAAGCCTTTGGCTCTGGTTGCCCGCCAAATGCCAAACGCAACGGTTGTGCTTCAAGCCTGCGGCCGAGCAGATAAGTTGTATGCCAAACGGATAGGGTGCCTAGGAGGAAAAAAAGGATAGTGGCGATACGTGCGGCCATCATGTCGCCCAATAGCCAGCCAAACAATTTTATGCAAATTGCGCCCAGCCAGAATGCAAGCGGCCCATGCTCTGGCATAGGCAGACCCACGATATGCGGCCACAGCCAGTCATTCAGCGTGCCATGCGCCATGGTCCACATGATGCCGAACCCGGCAGCGTCTTCAGTCTTCCAGAGGTCGCGGCCGATCAGGCCAGGCAAAATATATAATAGGCAAAGCGCAAACAAGCCCAAGCGGGGTAGAGCGTTTGTTGCTGAAGCGGGGAGGCGGACAGGCTTCATCGGCATGCGAGGCTTGGAGGTTATTGAAGCGGCGCTATAGTGGCGCAAGAATTTTTATGATGCAGTGATGAAACAGGAAACGAAAAAGGCAGCCGTAGCTGCCTCTTGCAAGCGTGCAGCAGAATTAACCTGCCACAGACGTTTTGGAACCGCGATTGCCGAACTTCTGGCGGAATTTTTCCACACGGCCAGCAGTGTCGACGATCTTGTGCGTGCCTGTGTAGAACGGGTGGGACTCAGCCGAGACCTCGATCTTCACGAGTGGGTACTCTACGCCTTCAAAAGTAGCTTTGTCGCGCGTCTGAATGGTTGAACGTGTCACGAATTTGAAATCGTTGGACATGTCCTGGAACAGAACTTCGCGATAATTTGGGTGTATGCCTTCTTTCATGGATGCCTCATATAGTTTGGTAGCCAATCGTCACTTCGGCGGTCGTTCTGCTTCTTGACCCGATTGTCGATCACTTGCCGGTTTGGAAAGCGCGAATTATACAATAAAATCATGGGTTTGCGCCCATTTCCCCTTGTTTGAGGGCTCTTAACCGCCGCGGCGCATCATGTCAAAGAACTCGGCGTTGTTTTTTGTCGCTTTCATCTTGTCGAGGATGAATTCCATCGCTTCGACTTCGTCCATGCTGTATATCAGTTTGCGTAAAACCCAGATTTTCTGCAATTGGTCGGCTTTAATCAGCAATTCCTCGCGACGGGTGCCGGATTTATTGAGGTTGATGGCTGGATATACCCGCTTTTCGGCCAAACGGCGCTCAAGGTGGACCTCCATGTTGCCGGTACCTTTGAATTCTTCGTAAATCACGTCGTCCATGCGACTGCCGGTTTCGATCAGGGCTGTTGCAATGATTGTCAGCGAGCCGCCTTCTTCGATATTGCGTGCCGCGCCGAAGAAACGTTTTGGACGTTGCAATGCATTTGCATCGACACCACCGGTCAAGACTTTGCCCGAAGCCGGAATCACGGTGTTGTATGCGCGGGCGAGACGGGTGATCGAATCAAGCAGGATGACCACATCTTTTTTCATTTCAACCAGGCGCTTGGCTTTTTCCAGCACCATCTCGGCGACCTGGACGTGACGTGTGGCCGGTTCGTCGAACGTGGACGCAACGACTTCGCCGCGTACTGAACGTTGCATTTCCGTTACTTCCTCTGGACGTTCGTCGATCAGCAAAACGATCATCACGGTATCGGGATGGTTTGTCGTGATCGCGTGTGCAATATGCTGCAGCATTACGGACTTGCCGGACTTTGGTGAGGCGACCAACAGGCCGCGTTGCCCTTTACCGATAGGGGCAATCATGTCGATGATGCGGCCGGTGATGTTTTCTTCGCCGCGCATTTCACGTTCCAGCGGCAATGGCTTATTCGGGTGCAGCGGTGTCAGGTTCTCAAACAGTATCTTGTGTTTGGACGCTTCCGGTGGCTCGCCGTTGACCTTGTCAACCTTCACCAGCGCGAAGTAGCGCTCGCCGTCTTTCGGGGTGCGGACCTCGCCTTCAATCGAGTCGCCAGTATGCAAGTTGAAGCGGCGAATCTGCGATGGTGAAATATAAATGTCGTCTGTGGACGCCATGTAACTGGCGTCAGGTGAGCGCAAGAAGCCAAAGCCGTCAGGCAATACTTCCAGGGCGCCATCGCCAAAAATTTGTTCTCCTGATTTCGCGCGTTTTTTCAGAATCGCGAACATCAGTTCCTGTTTGCGCAATCGCGCTGCGTTGTCGATGTCGAGGCCGATAGCCATTTCCAGCAGGGCCGAAACGTGTAACGCTTTAAGTTCAGATAAATGCATAGTGTGTGTGAGTGTCCCGGGATGGGCGCTTAAAAGGTGGGGGAGGGAACTGCGTGGTGTAAAAATTATTAGTTAATTCGGGACAGAGTTTAGCGTAGCGTAATACTCTGTCCCTACCAGATCAAGCAGTACGAGCGTACCGCTTGCATTATATTAAATATTACTTTCAATGAACGAGGTCAACTGGCCTTTTGCCATAGCGCCGACTTTTTGCGCATGCGCTACGCCATTCTTGAACAGGATCAGGGTTGGAATGCCGCGAATACCGAATTTCGCAGGCACCGCCTGGTTGGCGTCAACGTCCATTTTCGCAATTCGCAATCTGCCATCGTATTCCTTGGCGATTTCTTCCAGGATGGGGGCGATCGCCTTACAAGGGCCACACCATTCCGCCCAGAAATCTACAAGCACAGGTGTATCCGATTTTAAAACGTCTGCTTCAAAAGACGTGTCGGTAATATATTTAATGTTTTCGCTCATGGTGTCCTCGATAAGAGGGAAATAAGGGGGTAAATTAGCGCCGAACTGATTTACCAGCTTACCTGATGCGTCCTGTAAGACGATGTCAGGATATAACTGGTAACTGGAGGTGTAATGCACTTATTCAAGTTCTTTTACAAGTGCAGCAGGAGAGCTACGGCGGGATATTGGGTAAATCATAACCTATTTTCAAGAAAAGTATAGTGCACTTGCATAAATTTGCGGTTTGCTCGCATAAAATGCAATATACGCCGAAGTTTCACTACAGCATTCGCCGCAATACTGTCGTTAATTTCACGAACGACACGGCTCTCCAGTTGGCATATTTCGAGGTTGCATGCTCCATAGTCCCCTACTGATTCCTCCATGCGCGACGTTTTGGGACGAGGTTGCGAAGGCAATTTTTGAAAGCGACTTGTTGGCAGCGGAGCGCTTGGTGCGCCCGCGTGATTTTTCAGCCATCCGCGTTGTCGTCCCTACCTTTATGCATGCGCATCAGTTAGCGGCCGCAATGGCGAGGCATCAGAAGTGTGCATTCATCCCACCTCGGATCACGACGCTTACTGCATTATTGTCACAACAAGTGCCGACCGCGCAGGTCACAAGCGATCGCGAACGCTTGATGGTGCTCTATTCCGCGTTGCGTCAACAGGCATGGTTGAAAAAATTATTCACTGCCCGCCGCAATACCGATTTGCTGCCCTTGGCACAAACGCTATTGGCATTGTGCGACGAGTTGTCACAGGCTCTGCTGCCAGAGTTGAGGGATGGATCGGATGCCGCAGATGAGCGTTGGGACAAAGCGCTGGAACAACTCTCGCCTATCGCACGCCACGTACTTTCGGATGAGGCCAAGCTGGTTTGGTCGGTATGGAAAAGCCAACTGGGCGCCGACGATGCGAATCTGGTCCGTCTGACGCAAATGATGTCTCTGGCGAAGCAAGCTGAGGCGCCGCTTATATGGATAACGCCGCTGGAACTCGATGCTTTTGAAGCCACTTTTCTTCACGCATATGGAACGCGCCAGACAGTTCTTCCGATCATGCTCGACTGGCACGCTACTTCGTTCGATTCTGCGTATGCGGCGGCATGGCCCGCTTTGATTGAAGCGGATGCCACGCTGCCATTGGCGCAGGAGTTCGGCGATATTGTGCCTCCTGCGGGTCTATTTATAAGCGCGGCAAAAAATCTCGAGGATGAGGCGACGCGCGGCGCGCAGACCATCATCCAATGGATACAGGCGGGAAAATCCCGAATTGGCGTCATTGCGCAAGATCGTGTTGTCGCGCGCCGCATGCGCGCGTTGCTGGAACGCGCGCAAATCTTCGTCACCGACGAAACCGGGTGGAAACTGTCGACCACACGTGCAGCTGCTGCAGTTGCCGCATGGTTCGACGTGATAGTCGGGCGGGCAGAAACCATCGCATTGCTGGACTTCTTGAAATCGCCTTTTGTATTTTCCGGCACCGCGGAAAAATCTGCACAGGTCATGACGATCGAAATGCTGCTGCGACGTGCGAACGTATCCGGCGGATGGGCTGCAGCCGGCGAGGCACTGAGCTCTGCACCAGCCGCTCGCAACCTGGTGTCCCGGCTCGCGCAGCAGGCGGCGCTATTTTCGCCGGCGCGCCAGACGCTAGCGCAATGGACAGCCATGACCAACGGAGCACTTGAGGCTACGGAAATGCGTGACGTACTGATCAAGGACGCTGCCGGTGAGCAGGTGCTTGCGTTATTCGAAGCGATCGCGAACGATTGCAGGACGGTGCAACAAACATTTTCTTTCGCCGAGTGGCGCGCGTTCGTCAACCTGCAATTTGAGACGACAACCTTCATCCCTCCGCAGGTAGATAACCGGGTCGTGATGTTGCCATTGAACGGCGCGCGATTTCGCACGTTTGATGCAGTCTTGATGGTTGGTGCAGACGGCGATCACTTTCCATCCCAGTTGAACGAGACACTGTTCTTTGCAAATGCCGTGCGTCGCGAACTTGGGCTCGCGACGCGCGAAAGTCGTCAACGGCAACAGCTAAGAGATTTTGCCGAGCTGTTGCACGCAAACAGTATGGTGGTCGTGTCATGGCAGGCGTACAAGGATGGCGAGCCCAATCGCAGCAGTCCATGGATAGAACGCTTGCAACTGGTGCTCGAGCGAGCAGGTGGCGCTGAAATTCCAGACCATTCGATACACATGGAACACCGCGATCTGAATACGCAAATAACATCGATGCCAATGCCATCAGCGCCGCAACTGCTACCGGATAAATTATCTGCAAGTGGGTACAACAGTCTGGTCGCTTGTCCGTATCAGTTTTTTGCGACACGCATGCTCCGCTTGTCAGGCCTGGATGAATTGTCGGACGTCCCGGAAAAGCGTGACTACGGTGATTGGCTGCATCAGATACTGAAGCTCTATCACGATCAGGTTCAGGAGCAGAAAATTCCGCTGTCGGAACGCGCATCCGTGCTGGAAGCGGTCACTGAAAAGATATTCGCCGCTGAGTTGGCGAAGACCGGCGCCGCGCTCGGTTATTACACGCGTTGGCAAAAGACGATGACCGCGTATTTGAGCTGGGCTAATGAGCGCGAATCGCAAGGTTGGCATTTCATGATCGGCGAAGATAAATTAACAAAGACGCTCTCATGGGAAAGCGGTCAAATTACCTTGCATGGTCGAATTGACCGGATAGACGAGAACGATGCGGGTGAACGCGCGGTACTGGATTACAAGACAAAAAACCAGGGTTCCCTGAAAAGTAAATTCAAGCAACTGGAAGATCATCAACTCGCGTTTTACGGCATGCTGACCGAGGCATCGTCGGCATTTTACGTCGCGTTGGAGCCAACAAAAGGAAAAACCGGTGACGCGGAAGCGCCGAACTATGGCGAGTGGCAGCACCAGCTTCGTGTACAGATAATCGCCAATATGCGTGGCATTGCCGATGGTAAGCCATTGCCTGCGAGCGGTATAGAATCGATTTGTCAATATTGCGAAGTGCGCGGGCTTTGTCGCAAGGGCGCGTGGTGATGCCAACCACCGCGCGTGCCTACGAAGTCAATGGCCAAACAGCCGATGCGCAGCAGTTCGTTCAGGCAGCCTGCGATCCCCGGCGCTCGGTAGTGGTTGAGGCATGTGCCGGCAGCGGGAAAACCTGGTTGCTGGTGGCACGTATCCTGCGCTTGCTATTGGCCGGTGCCGAGCCATCCGAACTGCTCGCAATTACCTTCACGCGAAAAGCCGCGCAGGAAATGCGTGACCGCTTCATGGAATTGCTACATCACTTGGCGCTGCAGCCTGACGCGGACGTGCGCATGCTGCTGCAGGAGCGAGGTGTAGATCCACACCACATCGACAGCTTGATGCCAACTGCGCGCAGTCTATATGAGCGTGTATTGTCCAGCCCGCAAGCCCTTTCGATCGATACCTTCCATAGCTGGTTCGCACGTTTGTTGCAGATCGCACCGCTTGCCTCGGGTGTGCCCCATGGCTATTCACTGACAGAATCCACCGGAGAATTGCGCGTCGAGAGCTATAACAGATTCATGCAAAGTTTGAACAGTAGCGAGCATGCCGATGTCAAGAATGCTCTACGCAATTTGTATGAGATGGTCGGCGATTCGGATACTAAAAAACTGCTGGACGCTTTTGTAGACAAGCGCGCAGAGTGGTGGGCTGCTTCGCAATCCGGCCAGCCGCTTGAATGGCTGGCGCAACTTTGTGGCGCGGATGGAACGATTGACGCTCGATTCGGTGTATGGGAGGACGTAAAACTAATCGAGCGCATTCGAAATATTGCGTGGCTGCTGGGGAAAGGCGCGGCCCGCAATCAGGATCGTGCGACAAAGATTGAAAGCGCACTGACTGCAGATCCGTCGATCGATTCATTTGCGCAACTGCTCACACAATTCTGTGACGACAAAGGAGAGCCGCGTGCCAATGACCACCGGCGCGGGAAGTTGCTGAAAGCATTGGAGGAAAATCTGGGTGATGGAGGCATGGAATCCTTTGAACAGGAATTCAATGCGATCTCCCACGCGTTATCACTGGTGCAATCGCGCAGCTTTGAAAAGACAGTGCTTGAATTAAACGCAGCCCTGTTTAAAGTCGGCACCGCATATCTGGAGCAATATCAGGCGATCAAGGCCGAACAGCGTGTCTTCGATTTTACCGACCTGGAATGGCACGCATACAGGTTGCTGACCAATGAAGAACACGCCGCTTATCTGCATAGTCGTCTTGATGCGCGTTACAAGCATATCCTGCTCGATGAATTCCAGGACACCAATCCTTTGCAGTGGAGCATCGTACGTGCATGGTTGAATGCCTACGGTGATGATACGGACAAGCCGAGCATTTTTATTGTCGGCGATCCGAAGCAATCGATTTATCGTTTCCGGCGTGCTGAACCGAGAGTATTCATTGCCGCACGCGACTTGTTGCAGTCGCAAGGTGCTACGCTGTTGCGTACCAATCAGACTCGCCGTAATGCTCCTGAAATTGTCGCAATACTCAATGTCAGCCTGCAAGACAATCCGATTTTTTCATCGCAAACGTCGTTGGCAGATACCTGCGGAGCGGTATGGCGGTTGCCGTTGGTTCAAATCACGAAGAGCGTTCAAAGGGGGGCATCGGCATTGGTATTGCGCGATCCATTGGAAACCCCCGCAGATGAAGATGAGGATGCGCGTCGGCTGGAAGAGGGGCGTGCGGTTGCACAAGCGATTTTGCGAGCAAGGCATGACGCAGATGATCGCGGTGCGGGCTTGCGTTGGGCTGACATCATGCTCCTGGTCAAAAAGAGAAAAAATTTGACGGCATACGAGCGTGCATTGCGTGATGCGGGAATTCCATTTGTATCCGACAAGCGCGGAGGCCTTCTAGAGTCTTTGGAGGTAGGGGATCTGATCGCGCTATTGACTTTGCTGATGACGCCTGGACATGATCTCGCATTGGCACATGTCCTGAAATCTCCGATGATGGGTGCCTTCGATAGCGATCTCATTGCAATGGCGCAGCGTTCGGAAGCCACTTGGTGGGAGCGTTTGCAGTGTGCGGTCGAAGACGGCGCATCAGAACCGCTGCGACGGGCGGACAGGCTATTAAAGAAGTGGATGCATTTTGCCCTTGGCCTGCCGGTGCATGACCTGTTGGATCAAATTCTGCATGATGCCCAAGTGGTTGAACGCTACGCGCAAGCTGCATCTCCGATGAATCGTAGCCAGGTATTGGGTAATATCGATGCATTCACCGAACTCGCGTTAAGTCTTGACGCGGGGCGTTACCCTAGCCTGCCAAAATTTATCGAGGCGCTGCGTTCACTGCAAAAAGGAGCAGCCAATGACGCGCCCGACGAAGCGAATATTGATGCTGCAATCGATGCGGTTCGGATTCTGACTATTCACAGCGCTAAAGGATTGGAAGCACGCGTGCTCGTCCTGCTCGACGCCAACCACAGCGCACCTGCACGAGACGATCTTGGCATCCTGTGCGATTGGCCACAGGACGCCGAAGCGCCGGTCCATTTCTCGGCATTCGGGCGCAGCGCTGAACGCGGTCTCGCACGCGACGCCATGTTTGGTGCGGAAGATAATTTCAAGGCACAGGAAGACTGGAACCTGCTTTACGTCGCGGCGACCCGTGCCAAGGAACTCTTGATTATAAGTGGCGTCGAGGATGGCAAAAGCGCGGCGTCCGATGGGGTCGTCGAAAGAAGTTGGTACGGACGATTTTTGAATATCCCGGCAATAGATTGCGGCGGTATGTCCGGGATAGATGCGATGGCTCATGAAGGAAAATTTTCTATCCCAATATTCGATCCACCTCGGTTGGCTGCATCATTACCGGAGACAATGGCAGACAGTGGCAGCTCGGTATTCATTGATGAAGGAATTGCCTTGCACGCGCTGATGGAAAAAGTGACGCGATCAGATGTGTGGCCCATTGCTGTTCCCGACGCGACCATAATCTCCCGCTGGTTGCCGTGCTCACTTTCATTGGCAGCCATCGTGCGCGACCAGGCGCTGACGATTTTGGGTCAGCCGCTGCTGGAAAGGTTTTACCATCCGGATAAATTTGAGTTCGCACGTAACGAGATCGAGATCGCTACGCCTGAAGGATTGGCCCGGCTCGACCGACTGGTGGTTTTCGACGATGAGATATGGGTACTTGATTACAAGCGGCATTTTTACGAAAACGAACGCGAGGCTTACCAATTACAACTTGCGGGTTACCGTAGCGCTGTCGAGCTCGTATTTCCGGAGAAGAGAATCAGAACCGCATTGATTACAGCGGATGGCGGGCTGGCTGAGCTACTAACAGAGCTAACGAAGCCGGGATAGACGAGGCGGGGATACGCAGTTCATATTGCCAAATCCGGCTCCACAGAATTTCGGTGCTATCAACATGGTGATAGGTCTCGTGGTCCGAATTTGGCGTTTTTCTGCAGCGTGTTTATTGACGCTTCTTTTCTTCTTTCTTCAATTTTTTCACCGCTTTTTTTTCTTTCATGGTTTTGGCAGGTTCCTTTTTGACAGTCTTTTTGGCGTCTTGCGCTTTACTCATGGTTTTGCTCCTTTAAAGTGTGAATACTTCCTTACCAATAATTTGATCCGGGCGTCATTGTGTTCCAGTAAAAACTGGCATTCGTCCCTAAATTGCATGGAATTTCCTGAATTGCCACTCAAGCCGCCATGAAGATGATACATTTCCCAAAAGCATTAATTTTGGGGCGCGTTAAAATCAACAATAACTGACGTACGGCCAACTACTTGCTTTGAATTTGCCATCGTAGTGTAGCACCACTCGATCTATGAATTGCGCACCATACATCTCATTTGCGGGTGGCTATGCGGCCAGATTGGACAACGGAGCAGCGAACTAATATATGCGCATATCCGAAATTGATGGATACGGTGGATATGGATGAATCCGCGATTTACAACGGATCATAAAAAAGTAAATGGGAGACAGCGCAGGTTTCGGCATTCGTGTGAACTACTTTGAACTCACAATTTGGGACGGGGGAAATCGTGGATAAAAGACAATCGCTACGCAAGGAATTGCGAATTAAAGCTTTATTGACTGTCAACGGCACGGGACCAATGACGGTTCGCACCATGGATGTTGGCAAATATGGAATGTGTTTAATCGGTATTGTCAGGCCGTTGACGACTGGTGAAGAAGTGCATGTCGCTTTTGAGATGGCAATCAACGGGGAAATTCATAATGTCGCGGTAAACGCGCGCGTTTCTCATTGCATGAATACCACCAGCGACGGTTTCAAGGCCGGCCTTCAGTTTTTGGATCTCAATTCAAATGGCGTAACTTTACTGGCCCAATACATAGGGCCTTGATTTGCCGGCGGTGGTGGTCGCGGTGTGAATGTTGAAAGCGATTCAGCGGTGGCGAGAGGCTTTTGAGTTCCAGTTTTCGCCTTGTACGTTTATATAGGTTCATAAAAAACGCGCATAAACATAAGACTTGTCTTGAAAACACGTCGCCAAGTCACTGAATCTATTGACGGAAATTCGATTCGCCCTCTATAGTGGCGAAATGATTTCCGATTTCCATTATTTATTCGAAAAAATTAACCAGCTTGCGGAGCTCGCGCGTTCATTGCGTCAAGAGAACGCAGACCTGCGCCTTACGGCTACGGCGTTGACTGCTGAAAATGCGGATTTATCCAAGCGTATGCAAGAAGCTTATCAACGGGTCTCTACACTTTTGGAAGCAATTCCCTCCGAGCAAGCAGATGAGGAGGCAGCATGAGTCAACTCGACGTCTTGATCATGGGGAACCCCTATAAGCTCGCGTGCAAAGAAGGGGAAGAAGCTGCATTGCAAGCAGCCGTCGCCTATCTCGATGAGAAAATGTGCGCAATTCGTGATGCGGGAAAAGTGAAGGGCAATGATCGTATCGCCGTTACCGCCGCGCTCGGTATTGCTGCAGAACTTCTTGTAACAAAGTCTCCAGACGGCCCACTGTCCGGCATGACGATGGCCGAAATAAAACAGAAAATTTCCGGCATGCATGCAGTGCTGGATGTTGCTCTCGCACCGCAAGAAAACCTTTTTTAATTTCGCCTAAAACCGTTTGACATGCACTCGGTTTAGAGTAGACTCAAGTCTCCTGCCGTGTTCGCGATTGCCATATATTCCTTGAACCATTTATGCGCATCGGTTGCGGAATTTTGTTCGATGGGAGTGCGCGTCGCTAGTCCGATGAACCCGAAATTGAACTGACTGTGACCACCTTGAACCTTTGGTTCGGGATGCCGGCAAAGCGGCACAGGCGGGTACTTAATGCGAAAGCGGTTGCATGAAAATGCAGCTGCTTTTTTTTTGTCCATTTAATTTACTATCCAAAAAATACCATGAAATATTGGCTCATGAAATCCGAACCCGGCGAAGTAAGCATTGACGATACAATCGCTGCACCCAAGCATACGGTCGCGTGGACCGGGGTGCGCAACTATCAGGCACGTAACTTCATGCGCGATGAGATGAAGGTTGGCGACGGCGTATTTTTCTACCATTCAAGTTGTGCAGAGCCCGGTATCGCGGGGATAGCTGAGGTTGCAAGCACCCCTTATCCGGATCCGACGCAGTTCGATTCGAAAAGTAAATATTTTGACGCCAAGGCGACGCAGGAAAATCCGCGCTGGATGCTGGTTGACGTGCGCGCCATCAAAAAAACGCGTTTGATACCTCTGCCTGAATTGCGTGAACAGCCTGATTTGGCGGAGATGGTGATACTCAAACGCGGGAATCGCCTTTCCATCACGCCAGTCACCAAGAGTGAGTGGCAGCATATTTTGAAATTGCTTAAATAGTCCGGAGCGCTGCGATTGGATATCAGCTTGATTCTCGCATTCCTCCTGGTTGGCACGGTCGTTGGATTTGCCGCAGGTTTGCTTGGCATAGGCGGTGGCATGCTATCGGTGCCATTCCTCACAATGCTGCTGACTGCGAAACATTTTCCTGAATACCTGGTTGTGCACATGGCGATCGCAACCTCCCTTTCGACCATCATGTTTACGTCCATCTCGTCGGTACGTGCGCATCATCAGCGCGGTGCCGTATCGTGGCATATCGTGAAATTGCTTGCGCCCGGTATTCTGATAGGGTCATGGATAGGGCCGTGGATAGGTAAGCAACTGGATTCGTCGTGGCTCGCTATATTTTTTGCCGTGTTTGTCGCGCTTTCGGCGACACAAATGCTGCTCGATAAAAAGCCTGCGGCTGCGCGTGAGCTGCCGCGTGCACCCGGAATGCTTGTCGCGGGCGGTGTGATTGGCGTTCTGGCAGGACTAGTGGGTGCGGGCGGCGGTTTCGTCTCAGTGCCGTTCATGACGTGGTGCAACGTCAGGATACATAACGCGGTTGCAACCAGCGCAGCGCTGGGTTTTCCGATTGCATTTGCTGGAACACTATCCAATATTTACCACGGCATGGATACGCCCGGCTTGCCCGAAGGCTCGCTTGGATTCATTTACCTGCCTGCACTGCTCGTCATCTCCATTGCCAGTGTGATGACCGCACCGCTAGGCGCAAGAACTGCTCATAGCCTCCCTGTGAAGACACTCAAGAAAGTCTTTGCAATGGTCCTGTATGTCCTGGCGGCATATATGCTTTATAGAGCGTTCAGGTAATTCCGAAAATTCATGATTGTTTATTTTGAGTACTGCTCGCGCAATAAATTTTTCTGCACTTTACCCATGGCGTTGCGCGGCAACTCGGCCAGGAAATACACCTGCTTCGGCACTTTGAAATTCGCAATTCTTGCTTTCAATTTTGCGATGACCTCTTTTTCCGACAACACTGTGCCGGCTTTCGTTATGACGACTGCGGTAACCGCTTCGCCGAAGTCTGCATGTGGAATACCGATGACTGCCGATTCCATTACGCCCTCTATCCCATCAATGAACTCTTCAATCTCTTTTGGATAAATGTTATAGCCACCAGTGATAATCAGATCCTTGCTGCGGCCGACAATACTCAAGTAGCCATCGGTACTGAACAGGCCGACATCCCCCGTTTTGAAATAACCGTCATTGGTAAATTCTTCGGATGTTTTCTCCGGCATCTGCCAATATCCCTGAAATACATTCGGTCCCTTGACCTCGATATCGCCGGTTTCGGTTTGATGTCCTTCCACGCTGTTTGCGACGCGAATTGAAACGCCGGGCAATGGCAATCCGACCGTGCCGCCGATTCGGACGCCTTCATACGGATTGGATGACAGCATTGTGGTTTCGCTCATGCCATAGCGTTCCAGTATCGTGTGACCGGTTCTTTGTATGAAGTTGTTGAATGTGTCGATCAAAAGCGGCGCGGATCCGGAAATGAAAAGTCGCATATTTGCGCATGCTGTCCGGTCGAACAAAGGATCTGCCAATAGACGGATATAGTAGGTTGGAACGCCCATGAACACCGTTGCGCGAGGCAATTGGCGCAACACTTCGGCACAGTCAAAATTGGGCAGGAATATCATCTTGCCGCCGCTCAGCAATGCACCGTGCGATGCGACAAACAAACCGTGGACATGAAAGAGCGGCAACGCGTGCAGCAGCACGTCGTTGGATTGCCATCGCCAGTATTCGTCTAATACTTTTGCATTGGATGCGAGGTTGCCATGTGTGAGCATGGCACCTTTGCTGCGTCCGGTTGTACCAGAGGTGTAAAGGATCGCAGCAAGGTCATCGGCGTTCGTAACAGCCGTCTCAAAAGTGTCATTCTGATGCCCTGCGCGCGCCAGCAGCGAACCATGACGATCCTGTCCCAGCGTGAATACGTGTGTAGTGCCTGATTGAAAAGCGATCTTCGATATCCAGCCGAAATTTGTTGGCGAACAGATGAACACTGCCGGTTGCGCGTCGCCGATAAAATATTCGATTTCGGCCTGGCGGTAAGCGATGTTAAGCGGTACGTAGATATAGCCGGCCCGGATTGTCGCGAGATACAGCATCAATGCTTCCGGCGATTTGTCGACCTGCACTGCAATGCGTGCACCTTTCGGTAGCTTGAGACTTTTGAACAAATTCGCTATCTTTGCGGTCGCATGTTCGAGGTCGTCCCAGGAGTAATAGAGTCCGTTGTGCGTTTCTATGCAACATGCAGTCCGATCCAGCGGAATTCGGGAAGTGAGCAAGCAGTAGAGGTTGGCGTTCATCGTTTTTGCGTATGCGTTTCGGATGTGCGAATTAATTTTGCAAAACTTTTACTGCCGGCTTTCGATACGCAAAAAACAGCAGCACCAGCCCAAGTACTATCATCGGTATTGACAGCATCTGCCCGGCGGAAATGGTCATGCCCGCAAAGTGCACCTCGTAGTCCGGCGTCCGAAAATATTCGGTAAAAAAACGCGCACATCCATACAGCAGCGAGAACATACCGCTCACGGCCAATCGCGGGCGCGGATGACGTGCAAACAGCCACAAGACGATGAACAACAATACGCCATCAACGAGTGCCTGATAGATCGGAGACGGATGGCGCGGCAGTTGGTCAACGTTAGGCCAAATCATTGCCCACGGCAATGTAGGGTCGGCAGGACGGCCTGGCAGTTCCGCATTGATGAAGTTGCCGATACGTCCGGCGGCGTAACCCAGCGGCACCAGGGGCGCAACGAAATCCATTACGTCCATCCATTTACGTCCGACGTTGCGCGACCATATCGCCATCGCGACCAGAACGCCTAGAAAACCGCCGTGAAACGACATGCCACCTTTCCACACTGCGAAAATGTCGGCAGGATGGGAAAAATAATATGCAGGGTTATAAAACAATACCTCGCCAAGACGGCCGCCGATGATGACGCCAAGCACGCCATAAAATAGCATGTCGTCCAGATGCTCTTTCTTCCACCCCATCGCAGCCAGGTGCGGCTGCTTGATACGTACTCGACCAAGTGCGATGAACTGCACGAATGCACACATATACATCAGCCCATACCACCGCACCGGCCATGAGAAAACGGTGAACGCGACCGGGTTGGGCATAGGGTGGATTAACATGATTCAGTTCTTTCGTAATAATTCCAAAAAGGCATGCAGCACTGGCGAGTCATTGTCGCGTCGCCATGCAACCCCGGTTTCAATCAGGGGAGATTTTCCTGCCAAAATCTTGTAGTCAACACCGGGGCGCTTTAAATTCGACACCGATTGTGGCACAAGTGCGATGCCCATGCCCGCGTAAACCAGACCTACGATGGTTTGCATTTGTATCGCTTCCTGCTCGATTCTTGGCGTCAATCCGGCCTCGTGGAAAAATGCCAGAATCGCATCGTGAAACGCAGGTGCAATCCGGCGCGGAAATATGATCAATGGCATGTCACTGACCATGGAGAGCGTGACATTTTTTCGGTTTTGCAATGCCTTGATGCCTGTCGGCGCGGCCAGGATAAGAGGTTCGGATAGTACGGGCATGTAATCGAGATCAACTTTCATCTTGTCGGACATTGGTGGAATCACCAAGCCGGCATCGATACGGCCCTGCACCAGATCTTCCAGTTGCAGGTCTGTGGTGGCTTCGCGCAGATCAATTTGTACTTGCGGATAATGTCTGCGAAATTCGCGCAGGAATGGTGGTAGCACGCTGTAGTCTGCGGTCGACACGAAGGTGAGCGACAGGCGTCCTGACTCACCCGACGCAGCGCGTCGCGCTATTGCGGGCAGCACTTCCGCTTGCATCAGAATGCGGCGAGCCTCCGGCAACATAGCCACGCCTGCGGCGGTCAATGTTACGCTGCGCTTCGTGCGCGAAAAGAGGGCTGTGCCCAGGTTCGCCTCCAGCAATTGTATGGTTTGCGACAACGGCGGTTGGGTCATGTGCAGGCGCGCAGCCGCTCGACCGAAGTGCATCTCTTCAGCTACAGCGACGAAATAGCGCAATTGCCGTAATTCTATATTCATAAGTAATTCGTCATATGTAATTCGTCTTAATAGATACTGAATCATATATTTGACACACAGCTTCGCGCAAGGCACTGTAGCGACTTGTAGCAAAAATTATGGCGAAATCGGTGAGTGCTCCAGGCCCGCCCCTTGCTAAACCAGACATCCACTCATTGCTCAGGAGATTCTCATGGCTTTCAATCGTCGCTCGAAAAATATAACCCAAGGGGTATCACGCAGTCCGAACAGGTCGATGTACTACGCGATGGGCTACGAGAAGGAAGATTTCGACAAGCCGATGATAGGCATCGCCAACGGCCACTCAACTATTACGCCATGCAATTCCGGTCTGCAAAAACTTGCCGACATTGCCATTGCAACTATCAAGGCAGAGGGCGCAAACCCGCAGGTATTCGGCACGCCAACGATTTCGGACGGCATGTCGATGGGTACTGAAGGCATGAAATATTCGCTGATCTCGCGTGAAGTGATCGCGGATTGCATCGAGACTGCTGTCAACGGGCAATGGATGGACGGCTGCGTTGTCATCGGCGGTTGCGACAAGAATATGCCGGGCGGCATGATCGCATTGGCTCGCACGAACGTGCCGGGTATTTACGTCTATGGGGGCACCATCAAGCCGGGCAAATGGAAGGGAAAGGACCTGACCATCGTGTCCGCGTTTGAAGCAGTTGGAGAATTTACTGCGGGCCGCATGTCGCAAGAGGATTTCGATGGCATCGAAAAGAATGCCTGCCCGTCATCCGGTTCGTGCGGCGGCATGTACACCGCCAATACGATGTCATCGTCATTCGAAGCGCTCGGCATGGCCTTGCTGTATTCATCCACGATGGCCAATCCCGATGATGAAAAAGTGGGTTCAGCAGCTGAATCCGCCCGCGTGTTGGTCGAAGCAGTCAAGCGCGATCTCAAGCCACGCGACATCATTACCCGCAAGTCGATTGAAAACTCGGTTGCGGTATTGATGGCGACTGGTGGCTCGACCAACGCGGTATTGCACTACCTGGCAATTGCACATGCGGCTGAAGTGGAATGGACTATCGACGACTTTGAACGCATGCGTCAAAAAGTGCCGGTCATTTGCGACCTGAAGCCCTCGGGCAAATACGTAGCGACTGACCTTCACAAGGCTGGCGGCATTCCACAAGTCATGAAGCTCCTCTTGAATGCAGGGCTGTTGCATGGCGACTGTATGACGATCACCGGCCGCACGATGGCAGAAGAATTGGCCGATGTTCCCGATGTTCCACGTGCTGACCAGGACGTGATCCGTTCGGTAGATAAAGCGCTCTACGACAAAGGCCACCTTGCGATCCTGAAAGGCAACTTATCGCCGGAAGGTTGCGTCGCCAAGATTACCGGCCTGAAAAATCCTGTGATCACCGGCCCGGCGCGTGTTTTCGACGACGAGTATTCGGCAATGGATGCCATCCTCGCCGACAAGATCAAAGCCGGCGACGTCATGGTAATGCGTTATCTTGGACCTAAAGGTGCACCTGGCATGCCCGAAATGTTGGCACCTACTTCTGCGATCATCGGCAAGGGTCTGGGCGAGACGGTAGGGTTGGTGACCGATGGACGCTTCTCGGGAGGTACGTGGGGCATGGTGGTCGGCCACGTCGCACCGGAGGCCTTTGCGGGTGGCACGATTGCGTTGGTTCAGGAAGGCGATAGCATCACGATCGACGCACATCAGCAGTTGATCCAGTTGAATGTTCCAGACGATGAAATCGCACGCCGCCGCGCGGCATGGAAAGCACCGGCACCGCGCTACACCCGAGGCGTCCTCGCAAAATTTGGCAGATTGACTTCGTCCGCAAGCAAAGGAGCGGTGACTGATCTGTTTGAATGAAAAAAGGCTGGAACGAGTGTTCCAGCCTTAGACGTTTTTGATGACAGCTTGAAAAGAAAGTATCGTTTTTGAAGATGCGATCGGTTTTCTTTTCAAGAAACCAATTTTATTATTTGAAATTGTTTTTTACCCGCTCTTGACGCGCCTTTTCAAGTTTGTCGTGCGCCTTGTGCTTGTCCAGCCCCAGCATGCGTTCAATAAATTCGAACCAGATAAACGCTGCGCCCATTGCTGCAACAACCCACCACCAAGACATTTCGGCGAATGGACCGATTTCCAGATATTTCAAGATGATCAAACCGAGGATAAGTAATATGAGTGGCATAGTGGGCTCCGTTTCGATTCAGCATAGTGTTAAAGAGTGTAACGGTCAAGCAATGCGTCAACCACCGGCACCGGCGCAGCGTTTTATACACATGGTAAAAATTTAATTAAAGAAACACGGTAAAATAATCAAAATTATCCGAATGGAGAACGCAATGAAACGTATGTTATTGGTCTGTTTGGCAGTAGGTACAATGGGGGCAATCGTTTCCAATGCCGCGTTGGCGAATGCCGATTTGGCCAAGGCCAAAAATTGCATGGCATGCCATGCAATCGGCAGTAAGGTAATCGGTCCAGCTTACAAGGATGTCGCAGCGAAATACGCCGGCCAAAAAGATGCCGAGGACAGGCTTACCCAAAAAGTGCTCAAGGGCGGTACCGGTGTTTGGGGTGTGGCGATGATGCCTGCGAATACGCAGGTGAATGAAGCAGAAGCGCGTACCTTGGTGAAATGGATACTGACGCTGAAATAGGCGCCTGAGTAGGCACTTGAAATTCCTGATTGTAAAAAAGCGCTCCATGTCTGGAGCGCTTTTTTATGTCCAGGATTGTCGTTACATTCAGAGGAAGGGCATTTGATTCAGTGATGCAAACGATCTTCCTGTTCCCGTAATATTTACTTTACAACAGCCAACTGTATACGCTTGCCACCCTTATAGGTATATAGCGTCAACGCACCATCCTTGATATCCCCTTTTTCGTCAAACACGATATTGCCGGTAACGCCCTTATGTTGGATCGTCGCGAGCACTGGCAGATACTTTAGCGGATCAGCTGAATCTGCCTTGACCATTGCGTCGGCCATGGTCATTACCGCATCATAGACATAGGGGGCATAAAGCTGCACGTCAGCACCGAATTTGGCTTTGAACGTCGCACGAAAATCATCCATGCCTTTTTTTCCAGATTCTTCTACGCCGCCAGCTTCTGCGCAAACAACCTGGCCATCAGCCATTGCATCGCCTGCCAGGTTTGCCAGCGCCTCGGTACAGATGCCATCACCACCCATGAACTTGGCGTTGATACCAAGCTGCTTCATTTGACGCAGCATCGGGCCCGCGACGGCGTCCATGCCGCCAAAAAATACCACGTCGGGATTTTTCGACTTGATCGTCGTGAGAATCGCGTTAAAGTCAGTCGCCTTGTCGTTGGTGTATTCGGTGGCGACGATTTCTGCACCTTTGGCACCTTTGATGAATTCGCTGGCGACGCCTTGGCCGTAGGCGGTACGATCGTCGATGACTGCGATTTTCTTGCCTTGAAGATCATTCACTGCATAACGACCGAGCGTGCCACCCAGTTGCGCATCGTTTGCCACTACTCGGAATGCGGTCTTGAATCCCTGCATCGTATAAGTAGGGTTGGTCGCAGATGGTGAAATTTGCGGAATGCCCGCGTCTTGGTAAATTTTGGAGGCAGGAATCGTGGTGCCGGAATTCAGATGGCCAATAACGCCGTTCACTTTTGCATCCACCAGTTTTTGTGCCGCCGCTGTGCCTTGCTTGGGATCGGCAGCATCGTCTTCTGCAACTAATTCGAAGGTTACTTTCTTGCCTCCGATAATGGTGCCTTTGGCATTGAGTTCGTCAATTGCCATTCGTGCGCCCAGTTCATTGTCTTTGCCAAGGTGGGCCTGATTTCCGGAAATTGGCGCGACGTGACCGATTTTGATGGTATCGGTCCGTGATTCGCAACCAGCCAAAATCAATAAAATTGCGCCGAAGATAGGCATCAGTTTCATCTTGAAATGCATATATTTGCTCCTGGGGATTGAAAAAAGACAAGCTAGCTGCAACACTCGTCATTTAATTTTTTTGAACAAGCAGACGTTACAACAGAAAAAAGCCTACGCAAAGGGTTTATTGTGTCGTTTGTCTATATTGCAGGCGGTTAAATGTCCAAAATTCATACTCTCGATAAAGTTGATCGCAAGCTCCTTAATATTCTGCAAAAAGATAATCAGACGCCGACGCGTACGCTAGCCGAAAAAGTCCATATTTCACAACCGACATGCTTACGCCGTCTGCGTGATTTACGCGAAGCAGGCATCATCAGCGCCGATGTCGCGCTGGTTGATCCATTCGCATTGGGATATGGCATGTTGGCGTTCCTGGAAGTTTCGCTGAATAATCAATCCGACGAACACATGCACGATTTTGAAGTGCGTATGGGGAAAGAGGCAGAGGTCATGCAGTGTTATTTCGTGTCGGGTGACTATGACTACTTTCTCGTTGTTCATGTCATTGATATGGATGCTTACTACCAGTTCGTGCGCCGTGCTATTTCCGGATCCGGGAATGTCCGGCATTTCCAGTCGCGGTTTCCGATGAAGCGGGCCAAGTTCATGACCCGGATTGCTTTTGATGAAAAAGCTGCGGAGGTGCAGGTGCGTGCGGGGAAATAGTTGGTGATCATTTCTGTAGCGCGCATGATGAATAGTTAAACGGGGTCAGAGTTTTTTTTCGCAAGTTTCGTCGCGAAAATTACTCTGACCCCGTTTAACGGTCTACGGAGTTTGGAGGCTTGCTCCCTAGGGATAAACCGTTATTACGGTTATTTCTTCGTATTCCGTGAATGGGGGTCAGAGTAATTTTCGCGGTAGGGCTTGCGAAAAAAAACTCTGACCCCCATTCACTCTGTCAGTGGTGCGCCGAATATAAAGAAAACCGATTTTCATTAAAAAAGACGGAAAGGCAAAGCCTGTCGGTCTTTTTTCTTGTCTGTCGTTGTTGATCAGGCAGGCATGATACGCGTTGTGTGCAAGGGCTTAGGCTCGCGTTTCGGCATGCCGGTGAACGCAAACTCAACCTCAGGCTGACGTCCGGAAACAATATCCGCGATCGCACGTCCCGACCCACACCCCATCGTCCATCCCAAAGTGCCATGCCCTGTATTCAGGAACAGATTGCTGAATCTGGTCTTGCCGATATAGGGCACATTCGATGGTGTCAGTGGACGTAGTCCCGTCCAGTATGTCGGATTCTCATAGTCACAAGCGCCAGGAAACAGTTCCTGGGTACGGCGTGTGATCGCCTCGCAGCGAGTCGTGTTCAGGTCGCGCGTATAGCCATTCAATTCGCAGGTGCCTGCAACGCGCAGCCTGTCTCCGAGCCGCGATACCACCAGTTTGTACCCATCGTCCGTGAGCGACACGGTCGGTGCGGCACTCGAATCAGTTACCTGATAAGTTGCAGAGTAGCCTTTGCCTGGATAAATCATTAAATCAATGCCTAGTGGCTTCACCAATGGTACCGAGAAGCTACCCATAGCCATCACGAACGCGTCTGCATGCAGCACTTGGTGACGCCCATCGGGGCCGATCACTTCGACGCCCGTGATCTTCGCTAATGCGCCTGTGCCTTCGGTCAGCAAACGCGTGACAGTTGTATTGAACTCAAACTTGACGCCCGCTTCTTCTGCCTTTTTCGCCAGACCGCTGGTGAATTTATATACATCGCCGGACTCATCTGTTGCGGTGAAATCGCCACCGACGATTTTGTCGCGGATGCTGGCGAGTGCGGGTTCGATTCTAACGACCTCATCGGCGCTAATGGAGTCGCGAGGGCAGCCGAGATCGCGCATCAGTTTTGCCGCAGGCAAGGACTCTTCGAAGTCGGCTTTGTCGGTATAGAAATGCAGGATGCCGCTAGTCAGGCAATCGTAATCGACCCCTGTCTCTGCCCGCAAAGCCTGCAGGGTTTGGCGGCTGTATTCGGAAATTGCAACGATCTGGCGTATGTTTTTCGCGGTGCGGCCGGGTGTGCATTCACGGAGGAAATGCATGCCCCAGCGCCATTGCAGCCATTCTGGACGGAAGCGGTAGAGCAGGGGGGCGTCTTCCTTGCCCAGCCATTTCAGCACTTTCATCGGCGCTGCTGGATTGGCCCAAGGTTCGGCGTGGGAAACAGAAATTTGGCAACCGTTGGCAAAACTGGTTTCTTGTGCGGCGCCGGGCTGGCGTTCGATGACTGTGACGTCGTGGCCTGATTTATTCAAAAACCATGCGGAAGCGGTACCAATAATGCCTGATCCCAAAACGATAACTTTCATGAGTATCTCCGTTATTCAATAACGAAATTGTAGAAAGTTATGGATTGTTTAGGTATTCAATCGATGCCGGTTAAATTTTATTAAATTATAAAAACATCGGCATGATGTTTTAAAAAATAAAAAAAACCGGAAAAATTTAGTTTTTGGAAGATTGCAGTTTTGTGATCTCTTGTGAGACAGCGCGCGTGATCACATTCTCCAGCGTATCCTGCACGCCTTGTCGAATTTCAACCATCAGACCTCCCATTGCGTTTTGCAATACGTCGGAAAGGCTATCCCGTATGCGTTGTTCCAACACGAAATCAATACGCCCCAGCATGTCCTGAAGGACCCGTTCGATGATTTTCCGCTCCATCTGCTCGATTTGTGCCTGATCCCAGATTACCGGTTGTGGCATTGCCGGGGCAACCGCATTTTCCTTTAAAAGAAATCCCGGAATTGACGGCTGGTACGGCATCGCCGCGGCGGTATCGAAAGAGGCCGGATCCGCAATAATTTCAGTAAGGAGCGGGATGCCTGCATCGAGGGTCATATTGCTCATGTTTTCTCAGCGACAAAATGGGTCAATGGATAGCCCCGTTGTTGATAGTAGCGGTAACGTTCACGTCCGGCAGTCTTATCGGCATCATTGGACGATATGATCTCAAACATCCGCTCAAATCGGGCGAAATGAGTCGGACTTGCATTGGATAAATTGATCAATATCTGGTGGTGGGGTAATTCGGCATTCTCATTATCGGTCAACACCACTGGTGTTTTGGCCGCGAGCGCATCGCCAGCGATTACATGCGGTAAAAATTCCTGTTCGGAGAATGTCCACAGCGCTTCATCAAGTGCGGCCAATTGTGCGCGATCACCTGCGAGAAGCACGATTTCACAGTTCGCGGCGCGTGCCTTACGAACCAGGCGGCATGCATACTGGATTTTATCCGGGACATTGCTGTGAAAGTCGATACGGGTCATGACAGTGGCCGTGCAAATATTGGATACTCAAAACTGGTGGTTTCGGCCATCGGTTTCGGCTTGATCAAAAGCGAAATCCTGGTGGTGCATTTCCGATCGGTTCCGGCAATGAACCGGAGTTGGTGCTGCCCGTCTGTGTTTGCGAAGTCGTATCGGCGCTGGCAGCTTTTTGGGCTGGCGCCGCAGATTGTGCTTGCGGGTTGCGGTAAGTCTTGGGCAATTTATTCGACTCGGGATATGCTGCGGTCGTCAACAAGCTGTTCCACGCACCGGCTTCAAAACCTTCCTGTTTGTTTCGCCCGACCAGCAAAAATGGCAAGCTCTTGCCGCCGCCGGCCCGCTTTAATGCGTCAATTTCATTTGTGTCGCTGGAGACGGTTTTTTCGCTGAACGGTATGCCGCGTTCGTTAAGCAATTTGCGCCCCTCGTCACAGGCCGGACAAGTTGCTGTCGTATAAATCACGACTGGATTACTTTTTACAGCGTTGGCAACTTCAGCCGGGAGATTGTTGACATCAATCGCTCCATTGCCTGCCAAGGTCTTGATTTCGACTTTCGAAGCAGTGGAGGGGGGCGTATCGCTGTAGGTTACTTTCCCGTCCGGGCCGACCGATTTGTATAGCTGCGCATGCACGCCGCCTGCACATATCAATAACATCAGTGACACAAATAAAGCACGATTCATTTTTTTCTCCCAGCCTAAAATTACGATGTCATACCATTGTGCCGCAACAACGCATCGATCTTCGGTTCCCTGCCCCGGAAGGCGGTAAACGATTCGATTGCAGGGCGTGAACCACCCATTGCCAACACTTCTTTCTGAAATTTCCTGCCCGTTTCCGACATCAAGTTTGCGCCGGCTTCTTCAAATGCACTGTAGGCGTCAGCAGACAATACCTCGGCCCACTTGTAACTATAGTAACCCGCAGCGTAACCGCCGGCGAAGATGTGGCTGAACCCGTTCTGGAAACGATTGAATGCCGGTGGCGTCATCACCGCTACCTGACGGCGCACTTCGCTCAATACATCCTGTACGGTTTTCGTGCTGCCGGGATTGTAATCGAAGTGAAGATGCATATCGAACAAGGAGAATTCTACCTGCCGCAAAGTCTGCAGGCCGGACTGGAAATTTTTGGCCGCAATCATCTTGTCGTACAGGGTGCGCGGCAACGTCTCGCCGCTATCGATATGCGCAGTCAGGTGTTGCAGCATCTCCCATTCCCAGCAAAAATTTTCCAGGAATTGGGAGGGCAATTCGACAGCGTCCCACTCAACCCCTGCAATGCCGGACACACCCAGTTCATCAACTTCGGTAAGCATGTGATGCAAGCCGTGGCCGAATTCATGAAACAGCGTAATCACTTCATCATGGGTAAACAACGCCGGCTTGGCGATTCCGTTGACGACGGCCGGCTCGGTGAAATTGCAGGTCAGGTAAGCGACGGGTGTTTGCAAACCAGATGCGGTGAGACGACGGCCGCGGGCATCATCCATCCATGCGCCGCCACGCTTTCCGGTGCGGGCGTACAGGTCGAGATAGAACTGGCCTATCAACTGGCCATTTTTTTCGATGCGGAAGAACTTGACGTCTTTGTGCCAGACGGGCGCGGTATCCGGTTTGATATCGACGGAGAAAAGTGTTTGAATCACGCGAAATAATCCGTCGACCACTTTCGCTTCAGGGAAGTACTGTTTGAGTTCTTGCTCAGAAAATGCGTAGCGTTGTTCGCGCAGTTTTTCCGACGCATACGTGGTATCCCACGATTCCAGCGTGTCGAGGCCGAGCTCATTTTTCGCAAAGGTGCGCAGTTCTGCAAGGTCGTTTTCCGCGAACGGTCGCGCGCGCTTCGCAAGGTCTTCCAGGAAGCCGATTACCTGCTCCGGTGTTTGTGCCATCTTTGGCACCAGCGAAACTTCTGCAAAATTCTTGTAATCCAGCAGCCTGGCTTCTTCGTCGCGTAACTTCAACAGGTCGATAATGTTTTGTGTGTTGTCCCATTCCGGTTTCGCGCCCAGTTCCGAAGCTTTAGTTGCATTGGCCCGATAGATCGTTTCTCGCAATGCGCGATTGTCTGCATATTGCAGGATGGGGAAATAGGAAGGGAAATGCAGGGTGAACTTGAATCCGGACTTGTCGTCTTTTTCTGCGGTTGCACGTGCGGCCTGCTTCACGTCGTCGGGCAAGCCCGACAATTCTGATTCGTCCTGTACGAACAACGCGTAGTCGTTGGTAGCATCGAGTACGTTCTCGGAAAATTTCGTCGAGATCGCTGCGTGCCGTTCCTGGATTTCGGCAAAACGCGCCTTTTTATCCTCCGGCAATTCCGCACCGCCCAGGCGGAAATCGCGCAGTGCATTCTCGAGGATTTTTTTACGCGCGTCCGACAGTCCCGCGTATTCTTCACTGGAACGTAATGTCTTGTATTTATCGAAGAGCGCAAGGTTTTGCGAAAGCGAGGTCCAGAACTCGGTGACTTTCGGCTGGTTGTCGTTATACGCAGCACGCAGCTCCGGCGTATCGGCTACGGCATTGAGGTGGCCGACTATGCCCCACGCACGTGCCAGTTTTTCAGTTGAATTTTCCAGCGGTTCGACGAAGTTGTTCCAGGTAACTTTTGTTATCGGTGCTTCAAGTTGCGTCACTACCGTGCGATTTTGTTCCAGCAGTGCATCGATCGCCGGCCCGACATGCTCGGGTTTCACAGTATCAAAACGCGGCAGGTCGGAGAAATCCAGTAGCGGATTAAATGCGGGATTGGACACAGTATTCGAGATTGAATTCATCAGTTTCAGGTTCTTTCAGCAGCTTCAATAGTGTTCACCAGAAGCATCGTAATTGTCATCGGCCCGACGCCGCCCGGCACCGGGGTAATGTAGCCCGCTACTTCACTGACGTTGGCAAAATCGACATCGCCGCAGAGCTTGCCTGCGTCGTCACGGTTCATGCCTACGTCGATGACGACTGCACCGGGTTTGACCATGTCGGCAGTGACTGTATTGCGTCTGCCTACCGCGGCTACAATGACGTCGGCCTGGCGAGTGTGATACGAAAGGTCGGGTGTGCCGCTATGACATATGGTGACGGTCGCGTTGGCCTGCAAGAGCAGGAGCGCCATCGGTTTTCCGACGGTATTGCTGCGTCCGATGACGACCGCATGTTTCCCGCGCAAACTGAAGCCGGTGCTTTCAATTAACTTCATGCAACCATACGGTGTGCACGGTCTGAAACCCGGCAATCCTGTCAGCAGCTCACCGGCACTCAGGACCGAATAGCCATCGACATCCTTGGTTGTCGAGATTGCTTCGATCACTTTATGTGGGTCTATATGCTTGGGCAACGGCATTTGCACAAGGATGCCGTGGATTAACGGATCGGCGTTCAACGCGGCTATGCGTATCAGTAAATCGGCTTCTGACAGGGTGCTTTCATATTTTTCAAATACCGAATGAAACCCGACATCGCCGCAGGCTTTGACCTTGTTGCGTACATAGACGTGGCTGGCGGGATCGTCTCCTACCAAAATAACGGCCAGGCCGGGTTGCTTGCCCTTGGCGGTGAGTACCGAAGCGCGTTTGGCGACGTCGGCGCGTAATTGTTGAGAAAGGAGGGTTCCGTTAATCAGTTGTGCGGGCATATTGGGAATCGAAATAAATGCGGTTAAAACGAGATTATAAGGCGGCCACCACTATAAGCTTCAGGAACTCTTCTTTGTACTTGCCCCCGGTTAATTACATGCCAAAAAGAATGCTGCTACGCGACACAAATTTCATATTATGGAATCACATATCGCAATTTGAAAAAAATAATAAGTGCTGATAGAATGTCGCGGCTCATAGCAAACTCACAAATATTTGTCACAAAATGCCCATCGACGATGTCCAATCGGGTAGGCGCTTAATGCTTAATAAGGAGACAGACCATGTCAGCCCAGTTAGACCAAGTGATGGCGCAAGCCGCCAACGACCCGGATGTGATGGAAACGCAAGAGTGGCTCGATGCGCTCGAAGCGGTGATCGAAAACGAAGGGCCGGAGCGCGCACATTATCTGATGGAGCGCATGGTCGATCTGGCTCGCCGTCGCGGTGCACAAATCCCGTTCTCCAGCAACACCGCTTATGTCAACACCATCCCCGCACATCTCGAAAAACATTGTCCCGGCAATCTCGAAATAGAAGAGCGCCTGCGCTCATGGATGCGCTGGAATGCGATGGCAATGGTCGTCAAGGCGAATCGCGTTGACGGCGATCTGGGCGGTCATATCTCCAGTTTTGCATCGCTTGCAAACATGCTGGGCATAGGCTTCAACCATTTCTGGCATGCGCCGACCGAAGACCACGGCGGCGATCTGTTATACCTCCAGGGTCATTCATCGCCAGGTATTTACGCTCGCGCTTTCCTTGAAGGCCGTTTGAGCGAAGAGCAGATGCTCAATTTCCGCCGTGAAGTAGACGGCAATGGTTTGTCCTCTTATCCGCATCCGAAATTGATGCCCGAATTCTGGCAATTCCCGACGGTATCGATGGGTCTCGGTCCGCTGATGGCAATTTATCAGGCGCGTTTCCTGAAATACCTGCATGCACGCAGCATTGCGGATACAGCCAATCGCAAGGTGTGGGTATTCTGTGGCGACGGAGAGATGGATGAGCCGGAATCGATGGGCGCGATCGGCATGGCGGCGCGCGAGCAACTCGACAATCTGGTGATGGTCGTCAACTGCAATCTGCAGCGTCTTGATGGCCCGGTGCGTGGGAACGGCAAGATTATCCAGGAACTCGAAGCGGATTTCCGCGGTGCGGGCTGGAACGTCGTGAAAGTCATCTGGGGTGCAAACTGGGATCCGCTTCTGGCGAAAGACAAGGACGGTATCCTGCAACGCGTAATGATGGAAACGGTCGACGGCGAGTATCAGAATTACAAAGCCAAAGACGGTGCATACGTGCGTAAACATTTCTTCGGCAAGCATCCGAAGTTGCTTGAGTTGGTTGCCAATATGACCGACGACGATATCTGGCGCCTGACACGCGGCGGCCATGATCCGCACAAGATTTATGCGGCGTTCAAGATTGCACAGGAACACAAAGGTCAGCCGACCTGCTTGCTAGTGAAGACTGTCAAGGGTTTCGGTATGGGCAAATCCGGCGAAGCGCGTAACACCGCGCATCAGACCAAAAAACTGGATGACGAAGCGGTACGCGAAATGCGCGATCGTTTCGGCATCCCGATTCCGGATGATCAGATGGCCGGTATTCCATTTTTCAAACCAGCGGATGACTCACCTGAAATGGTTTACCTGCACGAGCGTCGCAAGGCTCTTGGCGGCTACCTGCCGCAGCGCCGTACGCAATCCGACGAAAAATTGCCGGTGCCGCCGCTTTCCGCATTCCAGGCTGTGCTCGATCCAACAGCGGCAGGACGCGAGATTTCAACGACGCAGTCCTACGTCCGCATGATTTCGACATTGCTGCGCGACCCTATCCTGGGACCACGCCTGGTGCCTATCCTGGTTGACGAGTCCCGCACCTTCGGTATGGAAGGCCTGTTCCGCCAGATCGGTATTTTCAACCAGCAAGGCCAGTTGTATGAGCCGGTTGATAAAGACCAGGTCAGCTATTACCGTGAAGATAAAGCAGGTCAAATTCTTCAGGAAGGAATCAACGAAGCAGGTGCGATGAGCTCGTGGATCGCGGCATCGACTTCGTACTCCAGCAACAACCGCATCATGGTGCCGTTCTACACCTTCTACTCGATGTTCGGTTTGCAGCGCACCGGTGATCTTGCATGGGCTGCAGGTGACATGCGCGCGCGTGGTTTTCTGATGGCCGGTACTGCCGGTCGCACCACGCTGAACGGTGAAGGTCTGCAGCATGAAGACGGCCATAGCCACATCATGGCGGCCACCATCCCGAACTGCATGCCTTACGATCCGACATTCGCGCATGAAGTCGGAGTCATCATTCATGACGGCTTGAAGCGGATGATCGAGAATCAGGAAGATGTGTTCTATTACATCACGATCATGAACGAGAACTACAGCCATCCCGGCTTGAAGCCAGGTCAGGAAGAAGGCATCCTCAAGGGGATGTACCTGCTGCAGGAAGGCGACAAGAAAGCCAAGCATCGTGTGCAACTGATCGGCTCCGGTACGATCCTGCGCGAGTCGATTGCTGCTGCTGAATTGCTGAAGAACGACTGGGGCATTGCAGCCGATATCTGGTCAGCGCCATCGCTGACCCTGGTCGCTCGTGAAGGGCAGGACGCAGATCGCTGGAACATGGTGCATCCAACCGATAAGCCACGCGTACCTTATGTGACGCAATGTCTTGAAAAATCTGCCGGTCCCATCATCGCATCGACAGATTACATGCGCGCATTTGCAGAGCAGATTCGTGCGTTTATTCCGAAGGGTCGCAGCTACAAGGTGCTGGGCACTGACGGTTTCGGACGTTCCGATACACGCGTCAAGTTGCGTGAATTTTTTGAGGTGAATCGTCACTACGTCACGATCGCGGCATTGAAGGCACTGGCCGATGAGGGCGTGATTTCAACGTCGGTCGTATCCCAGGCGATTGCGAAGTACGGCATCAATCCTGAAAAAGCAAATCCGGTTACGCAGTGACTCGCTATAACGCAGTAACTCTTTATAACTAACACTAATTATTCCCTCCCTTTAGAGAGGAGGGAAGGCCGGTGTCGAACCAGGTTTCTTTGCATGTGGAGACCTGACCGCCATCCCGGCCTTCCCCCTGAAAAAGGGATGGTGAGAACGGAGCTAACGCTATGAGTATTGTGGAAGTCAAAGTCCCGGATATCGGCGATTTCAAGGAAGTCGAAGTCATCGAATTAATGGTCAAACCTGGCGATACGGTCAAGGTCGATCAATCGTTGATTACAGTTGAGTCCGACAAGGCCAGCATGGAGATTCCTTCCAGTCATGCCGGCGTTGTGAAAGAACTGAAGGTCAAAATCGGCGACAAGATTGCTGAAGGATCATTGTTATTGGTGCTGGAAACAGAAGGTGCATCGGCGCCCGTCTCCGCTCCTGCAGCAGCAGCGCCAGTCGTATCGGCACCTGTACCTGCGCCCGTAGCAGCGGCACCTGCGCCAGCTGCGTTGACGCTGGTTACGCCTACTGCCGCACTCGCAACTGCTGCGGCTCCGGCAGCAATTGATGCTAGCGGCATCAAGCCGCATGCATCGCCATCGATCCGCAAATTCTCGCGTGAACTGGGTGTCGATCTGGTACGCGTAAAAGGCACGGGGCAAAAAGGCCGCATCCTGCAAAGCGATGTGCAAGACTTTATCAAAGGGATCATGTCAGGCGCCGCGTCTGCGCCTGCTTCAGGTGGCAAGGGCGGCAGTGGCGTCGGCCTGGATCTATTGCCATGGCCATCGCTCGACTTTTCGAAATTCGGCACGACGGAATTGCTGCCACTTTCGCGCATCAAGAAAATCAGCGGCCCGAACCTGCATCGCAACTGGGTCATGATTCCGCACGTGACGCAGTTCGATGAAGCTGACGTCACCGAGCTCGAAGAATTCCGCAAAGCCTCGAACACAGCATTGGCAAAGTCCGGCGTCAAACTGACCATGCTCGCGTTCGTGATCAAGGCCAGCGTCGCCGCACTGAAAAAATTCCCGGCCTTCAATGCATCGCTCGATGCCAAAGGCGAAAACCTGATACTCAAGCAGTATTACCATATCGGTTTTGCGGCAGATACGCCGAATGGCCTGGTCGTTCCGGTCATTAAGGACGCCGACAAAAAAGGTATCGCGCAAATTGCGCAAGAGATGGGTGATCTTTCCGCACAGGCACGCGAAGGCAAATTGAAACCGGCTGACATGCAGGGTGCGAGCTTCACGATCTCGTCGCTCGGTGGCATTGGCGGCACGGCATTTACACCAATTATCAATGCGCCTGAAGTTGCGATACTCGGGCTGTCGAAATCCGACATGAAGCCGGTATGGGACGGCAAGCAATTCGTTCCTCGTTTGATGATGCCTATGTCCTTGTCTTATGACCACCGTGTGGTCGACGGTGCCATGGGCGCACGATTCAGCGTGTATCTGGGCGAAGTGCTGGCCGACATGCGTAAAACGCTGTTGTAATCGGAGTCGGCACGTTGCATGGTCATGCATTGCTGCTGAAAATAAACGGAAGCCGTTCATGACAACTTGCGTCGTGGTAAAAAAAGACAAGCGTATCGCCATCGCGAGTGACTCTTTGGTTACGTTTGGTGATACACGCCTGTCGAACGCCTACGAAGCAAACAAGAAAATCTTTCAGGTGGGAGATTCGTACATCACACTTGCGGGTACGGCTGCACATTTTCCGGTCATGGGTAAGTTGCTTACCGAGATGGTAGAGGACTGCAAGTTGAGCACGCGTGAAGAAGTATTCGAGACCTACTCGAAAGTGCATCAGATTCTGAAAGAGAAGTACTTTCTGAATACGAAAGAAGATGAAGATGATCCTTATGAGTCTTCGCAAATCAATTCACTGATCGCGAATCCACATGGCATTTTCGGCGTGTATTCGTATCGCGAAGTATTCAGCTTTGATCGCTTTTGGGGTATCGGCAGTGGGCGTAATTTTGCCCTTGGTGCGATGCACGCGGTGTATGACGGCGCCATGAACGCGGAGCAAATTGCGGAGGTTGGTTTGAAGGCCGGTGTTGAATTCGACAAGAGCTCGTCCGGGCCGTTTCAGATGGTTAGTTTTGAGATGAAGTGAATTAGTACAGAGGCTGCAGTCCCCTCCCCCTTGCAGGGGGAGGGCTAGGGTGGGGGTAGTGCGGTCGAGACATCGCTGCTATACCTCGAACGCACCACCCCCATCCCAACCTTCCCCCTGGAAGGGGGAAGGGGCTTCATGGTGGGGAGTGCGAGAGGCATTCACCAAACCCTAATGCCAGCCTTCCCCCTAAAAAGTATGCGAACAACGGAGCAAATGCCATGAGCTTGATCGAAATAAAAGTCCCCGATATTGGCGATTTCAAGGAAGTTGAAGTCATCGAATTGCTGGTGAAGCCAGGTGATACCGTCAAGGCTGACCAATCGTTGATTACCGTCGAATCCGATAAAGCCAGTATGGAGATTCCTTGCAGCACTGCAGGCGTGGTCAAGGAGCTGAAGGTCAAGATCGGTGACAAGGTCAAGGAAGGCTCCCTGCTGCTGATGCTGGAAGCCTCAGATGCTGCAGGCGCTCCTGCGCCGGCATCGGCGGTAGTTGCGCCGGTAGCAACCCCAGCGGCGGCAGTCGCGGCAGTGTCTGCACCCGCTGCACCGGCACCCATCGCAAGTAATTTCGCCGGCAAAGTCGATATCGAATGTGACATGCTGGTCCTCGGTGCCGGTCCCGGTGGATATTCCGCAGCATTCCGTTCTGCAGACCTAGGCGTGTCCACTGTTTTGGTGGAGCGCTATTCGACTCTCGGTGGTGTTTGCCTGAACGTCGGTTGTATCCCATCCAAAGCACTATTGCATGTAGCGGCGGTGATAGACGAGACAGCAGCGATGGCAGCACATGGCGTTACCTTCGGCAAGCCAAAAATCGATATCGACAAGCTGCGTGAATACAAAGAAAAGGTCATCAGCAAGATGACCGGCGGCCTCGCCGGCATGGCCAAGGCACGCAAGGTAAATGTCGTGCAGGGCGTCGGCCAGTTCGTCAGCGCCAATCACGTTGAAGTGACCGCTGCCGACGGCAGCAAAAAGACAGTGCAGTTCAAACAGGCAATTATCGCCGCGGGTTCTTCAGTGGTGAATCTGCCGTTCGTTCCGCAAGATCCACGTATTGTCGATTCTACAGGCGCACTTGAACTGCGTTCTGTTCCGAAGCGCATGCTGGTGATCGGCGGCGGCATTATCGGGCTGGAAATGGCGACCGTATATTCGACATTGGGTTCACGTATCGATGTGGTGGAAATGCTTGATGGCTTGATGCAGGGTGCAGATCGCGACATGGTCAAGGTTTGGCAGAAATTCAACGAGAAGCGCTTCGACAAGATCATGACGAAGACCAAGACGGTTGCTGTGGAAGCATTGAAGGAAGGCATCAAGGTCACATTTGAAAGTGCCGATCCTTCCGTTGCCGCGCCCGAGCCGCAGGTCTATGACATGGTACTGGTAGCAGTTGGCCGCAGTCCGAACGGCAAGAAGATTGCTGCTGATAAGGCAGGCGTGTCCGTCACTGATCGCGGCTTCATCAATGTCGATGCGCAGATGCGTACCAACGTGCCAAATATTTTTGCGATTGGCGATCTGGTTGGGCAGCCGATGCTGGCGCACAAGGCGGTGCATGAGGCGCACGTTGCGGCCGAGGCGGCTGCTGGCGAGAAGTCATACTTCGATGCGCGAGTGATTCCCTCGGTTGCTTATACGGATCCGGAAGTGGCTTGGGTTGGTGTTACCGAGGATGATGCGAAGGCCAAAGGGATCAAGTTGGAGAAGGGGCTGTTTCCTTGGGCTGCTAGCGGGCGTGCGGTGGCCAACGGGCGCGATGAAGGATTTACCAAGTTGTTGTTTGATGCGGAGACCAAGCGGATTGTTGGCGGCGGGATAGTGGGGACGCATGCGGGCGACATGATAGGGGAGATTGCATTGGCGATTGAGATGGGGGCTGATGCAGTGGATATCGGGAAGACTATACATCCTCATCCGACGTTGGGAGAATCGATAGGGATGGCGGCGGAGGTGTTTAAAGGGGTTTGTACGGATTTGCCGCCGATGAAGAAGAAATAATTTTTTGTTTCGGCAAAATATTTAGGGCGACTTGTGTAAGTCGCCTTTTTTATTTCTATTTCTTTCTGTAACGAGGACGTAATCATACCCTCGTCGTCCCTGCGAACGCAGGGATCCAGTGACATTCGCGTTCAAATGTCCGTGTAGCAGCGAACGTGCCGGGGGTAGCCCGGCGGCTGGTTACCTTTTTTGCTTCGCCAAAAAAGGCGACCGCAAGACGCTGCCCTACGGGTTCCCACGTATGAGGCGCATCGGTCGGGAAGCGAAACCAACTCGCTGCGCTCAGACATGTTTCGCTTCTTATCCGACCAATGCGCTTCTTTCGTGGCAACGTCTCAAGCGGACCTTGTGCGTATGCGGTCGATGTGGATATGTACTCGTGTATTTAAACACTTTGACAAACCTCTCCCCGAGCCGGCAGGTCCAACTTACAGTTCGTCATCCTGCTCATATATATCGGGGAAATTCCGTTCCATGTTGGTCTCGGGTTTGCTCAAAGTCACCCAGCCGAATTTTTCGTATAGTCCCTGCGCTGAGGTTGTCGCCAAGTTGAATCTCCGCAGTCCTTGTATGTCGGGATGGTTCAATATCGTTTCCATCATCAGGCGCGCTATGCCGTTTCCGCGATGGGTCGGGACGGTAAATACGTCGCAGAGATAGGCGTAGGATGCGCGATCGGTGACGACGCGGGCGAAGCCTACTTGTTTGCCATTTTCGTATGCGCCGAAGCATAGCGAGTGCTGGATGGCTTTTTCTACGGTGGAGAGCGGAATGCCATTGGCCCAGCCGGATTCTTCATGAAGAAATTGGTGGATCATCGGAATGTCCAGGCGTTTTGGGTCATCGGAAATCAGGATAGTCATTTTATGCATCGCGTTTTGGTTGATTGTTTGTATGGTGTTCCGTACGTTCTTCTTCCAGTTGCCTTAGTACGCGCCGCTGCAGTTTTCCATTTGATGTCATCGGCAGTTCGTCGACAAATTCAATTTCTTTCGGACATGCGAAAGGCGAGAGCTTGTCGCGGACGTGTCCTTGTAATTCGGCGATAAGCTTGTCGTCAGCAGCGCGGCTACGCTTGGTGGTGGGCGTGGGTACGATGAATGCCTTGACGATGCATTCTCCCGTCATATCCGGTTTAGGCACGATTGCAGCGTCGGCGACTGCTCGATGCTTCATCAAGCAGTTTTCGATTTCAATTGGTTCGATGCGGTAGCCGGATATTTTAAAAAAGTCCTCTACTCGTCCGTGGTACCAGAGGTATCCGTCTGCATCGACATGCGCGAGATCGCCAGTACGGCACCATTCGCCGTGGAATTTATTGGTCGTTTGTTCGGCATTCTTCCAGTATTCAATGAAAAAAACCGGATCAGGGCAGCCGTGGATATCGGTGCGGTGCAGCGCCAGTTCACCGAGCTCACAGGTTTTCACAGTATGTCCGTTATCGTCAATGACAGCGACCCGATGCCCGGGATAGGGGCGACCAAGGCTGCCGGACTTGGCGGGCCATTGTTCGCTGTTGCCGACGATGAAGTTTAGTTCGACTTGGCCGAACATTGCATTGATTGCGATGCCGAGCGCTGATTGACTCCAGTTAGCTATGTCGTCGGTGACGATCGCTCCGATGCTCATGATGGAACGCAGCTTGAGTGCATATTTGTCATATGGCGTCGGCTCAGCTTTCATCATTGCCTGAAGACCTGCTGAGGTTAGAGCCATATTAGTTACGCTGTATTTTTGTAAAAGGCTGAACGCCGTTTCTGCTGAAAAAGGACCGCAAAAATGGTCACGATACGCAACAATCGGTTTGCCGAAATAGAGCGTCGGTAGCAGCGCGCCCATCAGTCCTTCTGTTCGTGCCCAGTCAGTGGGCGACCAGAACACGTCGCCTTCCTTGGGGAACCAGTTTTGCGAAGCGACGAAGCCAGTGAGGTTGCCGATGATGGCCGCGTGCGGCAACAAGACGCCTTTGGCGGCGGCGGTTGTGCCGCTGGTATATACCAGGATGGCCGGATCGGTAGCGAGAGTTTTGACCGGCTGGAATCCGCCACTGGCAGCGGCAATTTCAGCGAACCAGTCCAGTGTCACCGGTCCGTCGCAATCGACGGCAATGACATGCAACAGCGAAGGGCAGCGGGAACGGACTTCGGTAAGATTTGCCATCGCCGTTTCGTCGACGATGGCGACTACCGCGTCGCTGTGATGCAGCCTGCATGCCAATGCGTCCGGACCGAAGGCAGTGGATAGCGGCACGGCTACTGCCCCTAGTTGAAAACAGGCCATATGCGCGACTGCGGTTTCTGGACGTTGCGGCAGGATAATGGCAATACGCTCGCCACGCCGCACGCCCAGATTCCGCAATACATTCGACATACGATTGGACTGCGCCTGCATCGTGGTATAGCTCAGCATGGAAGTGTGACCGGACTCGTCCTCATAGTGCACGGCGATACGGGACTTATCGCTGGCCCAGCGTGCGCAACAGACTTCGGCAATGTTGAAAACCTTAGGCACATGCCAGCGAAACTGCTGATACAGCGCCGGGTAGTTGTCCAGGTTTGCTTCGTCGAGAGCGGCTGCCATGCAGTCTCCGGTATAATTATCGAACGGTCGTACTATTTACATTGCTCCAGGATTGCACCATGAAAGAATCTCGCTCAGAATTTATCACGGCCAGGGGGCTTCGGTATCATATTCGACATTGGGGGTCTGACACAGCGCCGAAATTATTCATGTTGCATGGCTGGATGGATATGTCTGCGTCTTTCCAGTTCGTCGTCGATTGCCTGAAAGCGGATTGGCACGTGATAGCACCCGATTGGCGTGGATTCGGCCTGACTGACGGCGGCAAAGTCGATTCCTATTGGTTTCCGGATTATGTCGCGGATCTGGACGCAATTTTGCAGCATTTTTCGCCGGCGGAGTCGGCGAATCTGCTGGGTCATAGCCTGGGTGGCAACGTGGCTTGTATCTACGCTGGCGTTCGTCCTGAGCGGATACGCAAATTGATCAATCTCGAAGGGTTTGGGATGTCGATAACCACGCCGGAACAGGCGCCTAGGCGTTATGCAAGATGGCTGGACGAATTGCAAGCCGGTCCCGTCCTGCGCAGCTATCCTACACAGGCGGATGTTGCTGCACGTTTGCAAAAAACCAATCCGCGCCTGGACGATGTCAGCGCGGCGTTCCTGTCCGGACATTGGGCGGTCCAGAATGCGTCCGGCGCTTGGGAAATTCTGGCCGATCCTGCACATAAAATCGCGGGACCGCTTTTATATCGTGTTGAAGAGGCAGTGGCGTGCTGGGCCGCGATTGCGGCGCCGGTACTTTGGGTTGAAGCCGACGACAGCGATATCTGGCGATGGGCAGATTCTAAAGAGGACGGGCGCATCGAAATAGACAGGCGCATCGCCTACATCCGGAACGTCAAAACTGCAACGATTAGTGACGCCGGGCATATGCTTCATCACGACCAGCCCGAAGCGCTGGCGCAATTGATCGAACAATTTTTATAATGTCGCATGGTATTGCGCTATCGCAGGCGTTTTGCCATGGGTGGTTGATGCATGTTGTATGCATTGTGCATATACAGCACCCCACAGTTAAGCAGCGTACAATTCTTGCCATCTGATTCACTCTGAGTTATCGGTCATATGCTTAACGTCGATTTACATTGTCACTCCTATATTTCTGATGGCGTTCTTGCGCCGGCAGCAGTGGCCGCACGCGCCAAGGCAAACGGCGTCGATGTGTGGGCTCTGACCGACCACGACGAGGTTGGCGGTATTCCGGAAGCAAGAGCGGCGGCAGCGCAATTTGGCTTGAAATATGTTCCAGGCGTCGAAATTTCGATTACCTGGGCAGGTGAAACCGTCCACATCGTCGGGCTGCGAATAGATGAAACCAATGAGGCCCTGATTCAGGGATTGGCGCTCACGCGTTCGGGTCGTGAACGTCGTGCCCGTGAAATATCGGCGCAACTGGCCGCGGTCGGTATTCCGGATGCCTATGAAGGTGCGTTGAAATATGTCGGCAATCCGGATTTGATATCCCGTACCCATTTTGCACGTTACATCATCGAAATCGGCGCGTGTGCCGATATAGCCGGGGTCTTCCGGAATTACCTGATCGAAGGCCGTCCCGGATATGTACCGCATCGCTGGGCGACGCTGAAAGATGCGGTAACCTGGATACGCGGTGCGGGCGGTATCGCCATCGTTGCGCACCCTGGCCGTTACAACTTCAGCGATCTTGCATTCGATGAGTTTTTTGCAGAATTCAAACAGCTCGGTGGCGCAGCGATTGAGGTCGTTACCGGTAGTCACACCCCTGACCAATACGATTATTTCGCCAAAGTAGCGAAGAAATATGGGTTCATGGCATCGCGAGGTTCTGATTTCCACGCCCCTGGGGAATCGCGTACGGATCTCGGCACGTTACCGTCATTGCCGGATTTTGTAGTGCCGGTATGGCACGACTGGCGCTTTTGACCGGAAGAAACCTTTCTATCCCAGGCTATTGAATTTCGGCCGAATCGCCACATGTTGAAGTTGGTACAAATCTAGGAGTCCAGGAATGAAACGGATTTTTCTGTTCGTAGCGACCAATATCGCCGTGATAGCGGTCATGAGTATCGTTCTGTCGTTGCTGGGGGTGAATCGCTTCCTGACCGCCAGCGGACTGAACCTGCCGATGCTGCTGGTGTTTTCACTGGTAGTAGGATTTACGGGTTCCATTTTCTCGCTGCTGATCAGCAAACCCATGGCGAAATGGTCGACCGGTGCCCGGGTGATTGATACGCCATCGACGTCTACTGAATTATGGTTGGTGAATACGGTTAGGGGACTGGCGGAGCGGGCGCAAATCGGCATGCCTGAGGTGGCTATTTTCCCGGGTGATCCGAACGCATTTGCGACCGGCGCATTCAAGAATTCGGCGATGGTTGCGGTCTCGACCGGTCTGCTCGAATCCATGAACAAAGAGGAAATCGAGGCCGTACTGGGCCACGAAATTGCGCACATTGCGAATGGCGACATGGTGACCATGACCTTGATCCAGGGGGTCGTCAATACGTTCGTCGTGTTCCTGTCGCGGGTCGTCGGCTACGTGGTTGATCGTGCAATTTCACGTGACGGCGAAGGCGGCGGTATAGGCTACTTCGTGACTGTCATGGTGTGTCAGATCGTGTTCGGTATCGGCGCGTCGATGATCGTTGCGTGGTTCTCGCGCCATCGTGAATTCCGCGCAGATGCAGGGTCAGCCACGCTGCTAGGGAATCCGCAACCGATGATGCATGCATTGGAACGTTTGGGTGGAGTTCATGCGGCCGATTTGCCGCAATCGATGTCTGCGTTGGGCATTAACCATACCGGTGGCGGCTTTTTAGGTTTGTTTGCAACTCACCCACCGATTGACGTGCGTATCGCTGCGTTGCGTGACCTTAAATAAAAACAAATGTCGCCTGGAGATTGCATTAAGATTTTTAGCATAGCGGGCACATGAAGATTAACAGGGTCAGAGTTTTTTTCGCATGCCTTATCGCGAAAATTACTCTGACCCTGTTTAACGGGTTACGAGTATAGGAGCTCGCGTCATGGGTTTTAATTCGTCGCTGACGTTGTAATTCGTAGTTCGTGAGTTTGGGGGCAGATTAATTTTCGCGGTGAAGCATGCGAAAAAAACTCCGACCCCAACTCACTATGTCGGTAGTGCATTACAAGCAGAAAAACGCCGATTTTTCATAAACATCGGATAGTAATTTCAACGTATATTTCTACCGCGGTAGCTTTTTTGCTGCCGCTGTTTTTTTATGAGCCAATTTTTTCAAATTCATCCCGATAACCCGCAGTTGCGTTTGGTTAAACAGGCAGTGCAAATCATCCAGAGTGGAGGCATAGTCGCGTTACCGACGGATTCTTGTTACGCGCTGGTTTGTCATCTTGACGACAAGGCTGCTGTAGAGCGTTTGCGGCGTATCCGGGCAATCGATGACAAACACCACCTGACTTTGTTATGCCGCGACCTGAGCGAAATCTCGCAATATGCGCGCGTCGACAATCGCCAATACAGATTACTGAAGGCGGCTACTCCAGGTCCATATACATTCATACTCGAAGCGACCAAGGAAGTGCCGCGCCGCTTGAGTCACCCATCACGTAAAACCATCGGCCTGCGTGTGCCGGAAAACAAGATTGCACATGCATTGCTCGAAGAACTGGGTCAACCATTGCTGGGTACAACGCTGATTTTGCCGGGCGGCGAGCTGCCTTTGACGGATCCGGAAGATATACGCGAGGGTCTTGAGCGTCAGCTTGAGCTCATTATCGACGGAGGTGCGTGCAGTCTTGAGCCGACTACCGTAATCGATTTGACCGGCGACGAGCCTGTGCTGGTGCGGCAGGGGCGTGGCGATGCGGCGTTATTCGGGCTGTGACAAAAGAATCTTGTGGGGCAGACCTTTCAAAATTCTCCCGGTGCGCTGGGCAACCCTTTTTTGTGATTGAGCGCACTTTCGATAAGCTTGCTCGTTTCCGTCTGATAAAATCCCACCAATGAACGAAATCATTCAAGCGATCGCGGTATATGCATTGCCCGTAATATTCGCAATCACGCTGCATGAAGCTGCGCATGCATATGTAGCCAAGTATTTTGGAGACTCCACTGCGTATCTCCAGGGGCGAATGAGTTTGAATCCGATGAAACACATCGATCCATTCGGTACGATTCTTCTTCCGCTCATATTGGTACTGGTAAATAGTCCGATCAAGATAGGATATGCCAAGCCGGTGCCAGTCGATTTTGGTAAATTGCGAAAACCGAAACGCGACATGGCATGGGTCGCACTTGCAGGGCCGGCAGCTAACTTTTTCATGGCCATTTTGTGGGCAATACTTTATGCCTTGATTGGGAGGTTAAACCTGCAAGAGCCATTTTTTATAAAAATGGCTACCGCGGGCCAGGAAATTAATCTTCTCCTGTTTGCCTTTAACCTCTTTCCGTTACCTCCTCTGGATGGTGGGCGTGTCTTGACTAGTTTGTTACCGCACAAGTACGCATACAAATTCGCACAGCTTGAACGCTACGGCTTTTTGATTTTGTTACCGCTTGTTTATCTTCATGTACTGGATTTTTGGATAATTCCCGTCGGGACATTTGCTTACGGATTGGTGAATTTAATTGTTAATCCCATTATTCTTCTTTTGAGTTGATCAATATGTTTCCAGATCGCGTAGTCTCCGGCATGCGTCCCACGGGCGCTCTACATCTAGGCCATTACCATGGTGCCCTGAAAAATTGGGTCAAGATGCAATCCGAATTGCCATGTCTTTTCTTCGTTGCGGACTGGCACGCATTGACCACCCATTACGACGATCCGAGCGTCATCGCGGCAAGTACCTGGGACATGGTGATCGACTGGCTGGCGGCCGGCGTCGATCCATTGCAATCGACATTGTTCATACAATCCAAGGTGCCGGAACATGCAGAGTTGCATTTGCTGCTGTCGATGGCGACCCCGCTGGGCTGGCTTGAGCGAGTGCCGACTTACAAGGACCAACAGGAGAAGCTGGCGGATCGTGATCTGGCGACTTACGGATTTCTCGGCTATCCCTTGCTGCAGGCTGCCGACGTGCTGATCTATCGCGCGAGTCTGGTGCCTGTCGGCGATGACCAGGTACCTCACGTCGAAATGATGCGTGAACTTGCGCGCCGGTTTAACCATATGTACGGCAAGGAAAAAGGCTTTGAAGAAAAAGCCCGCGATGCGATCAAAAAACTGGGCGGCAAAGGCGCCAAAATTTACAACGAGCTGCGCACATTGTTCCAGGAGCAGGGTAAGCAGGATGCGCTGGAGCAGGCGAAAGCCATGCTCGGTGAAGCGCAGAGTTTGAGCGCAGCCGATCGTGAGCGTCTGCTTGCTTACCTTGAAGGCAAGGGCAAGACGATTTTGATTGAGCCGCATGCACGCTTGACGGAAGCCTCTCGTTTGCCGGGGTTGGATGGCCAAAAAATGTCCAAGAGCTACGGGAATGCGATCGCATTGCGCGAGGACAAGGAATCGGTGACCAAGAAGGTCAAGACTATGCCAACCGATCCGGCGCGCGTGCGGCGCACCGATCCGGGCGACCCGGACAAATGTCCGGTATGGCAGTTCCACCAGGTATATTCCGATGTGTCCACCAAGGAATGGGTAGTCAAGGGATGTAAATCTGCAGGCATCGGTTGCCTGGAGTGCAAACAGCCGGTCATCGATGCAATTCTGAAAGAGCAGGAGCCGATGCGGGAACGGGCTCAACAATATCTGGATGACCCTGCACTGGTACGCGCAATTGTTGCCGATGGCTGTGACAAGGCACGTGCGCTCGCGCAGGAAACGATGCGCGATGTACGTGAAGTAATGGGATTGAGTTATAACTAGCTTCCCCGATCAACCCTCGACTTGGGTCAGGCGTTTCGCGCCACTGATCCCGTGTGGTGAAGTGCTGGATCTCGCCTGCGGTGGTGGACGGCATACCCGCTTGTTGGCGTCCATGGGGCATCGCGTGCTTGCTGTCGACCGCGACGCTGATGCTCTTGCCAGCGTTGCCGGCGAGGGGATTGCCATTCTGCAGCATGATCTTGAAGCCGACGGATCTAGTGATGCAATCTGGCCATTTGCGCCGGAACGTTTCACCGGTATTGTCGTAACCAATTACCTGTACCGTCCTCTATTTCCCTATCTTTTTTCCAGCCTTGCAGCCGGTGGGATTCTGATCTACGAAACCTTCGCACGCGGCAACGAATATTTCGGCAAGCCGTCCAATCCTGACTACCTGTTGGCTCCGGGCGAATTGTTGGATGCGATGCGAATAAACGGGTCCAACCGTTATCGCGTAATCGCGTTCGAGGATGGTTACGAGGATGACCCGCGGCCGGCAATGATTCAGCGCGTCTGCGTTCTGAATGCAGGTTCTGGAAAAATAGCGGCAGACAATATCCGCCTTTTTTGAAACCGGATTGCAGCCAGATCGCCCCGGATAGCGGGCGATCCGCTACAATCGTCTTTTTCCATCTTTGCGCATTTTCATCATGATTCACGGCAGCATAGTTGCAATCGTTACCCCGATGCATACAGACGGCGGTCTCGATTTACCCCGCTTGCGTAAATTGCTCGACTGGCACATTGCCGAAGGTACTGACGGTATCGTTATCGTCGGTACCACTGGCGAGTCCCCGACAGTGACAGTCGTAGAGCACTGCGAGCTGATTCGCGTCGCTGTTGAGCACACTGCAAAACGTATCCCGGTCATCTCCGGCACGGGTGGTAACTCGACCGCCGAAGCAATCGAACTGACGCGTTACGCCAAGGAAGTCGGCGCCGATGCATCACTGCAAGTAGTGCCTTACTACAATCGACCGACCCAAGAGGGTATGTATCAGCATTTCACCAAGATTGCGGAGGCAGTTGACCTGCCTGTGATCCTGTATAACGTGCCTGGCCGTACTGTTGCGGACATGTCGAATGAGACGATTTTGCGGTTGTCCCAAGTGCCGGGTGTGATTGGTGTCAAGGATGCGACCGGCAATATTGCACGCGGCAGCGACCTGATTCGTCTCGCGCCGAAATCGTTCGCGGTATATTCGGGTGACGATGCGACCGCCATGGCGCTGATGTTCTGTGGCGCGAAGGGCAATATCTCCGTGACGGCCAACATTGCGCCGCGCGCCATGCATCAACTTTGCCGCACGTCGATGGCTGGGAGCGTGAACGACGCGGTTGAAATAAATAATAAACTCTTGCCATTACACAATAAATTGTTTGTGGAGCCAAATCCTGTGCCTGTGAAATGGGCAATGGTGGAGATGGGACTAATCGAGTCGGGCATGCGATTACCTCTCGTACCTTTGTCGATGGAGTATCACGAAATACTTCGTGGAGCCTTACGCGAGTCAGGTGTATTACAATAGCGCCGGCATCGAATTACCTCTGGAATCACCTTATTCAGTCATGACAAATCGGAAGAACTTTCATATGGCTCATCGCAGCATCGCTTATCCCCAAGTATTGTGCGCGCTCGCGCTGACCAGTGTCGCTGGATGCAGTTCTATTCAAGCCATGTTCGAGCCTGCCAAGATGGACTATCGGACGGCTGGTCAAACGACCGTTCGGACCCTGGAGATTCCTCCTGACTTGACGCAGTTGCAGAAAGATAATCGTTACGCGATGCCGGAACCTGCCAAGAGCGCGGTGACCGCATCAGGTTACAACCTGCAGCAAGGCGCGGCACCGACCGCAGCTGTTGCCAACCAAATTGCGCCAATTACGGTGCAGAGCATGCATATCGAGCGGGCGGGCGGGCAACGCTGGCTGGTCGTAAAACAAACACCTGAAGCACTGTGGCCGGAGATTAAGGATTTTTGGCAGGAGCTCGGTTTCTTGATCAACATTGAAACACCGACAACCGGCGTCATGGAAACTGATTGGGCTGAAAATCGCTCAAAAATCCCGCAGGATCCTATCCGCAGTACCCTCGGAAAAGTATTGGATTCCCTCTATTCTACTGGCGAGCGCGACAAATTTCGTACGCGTCTCGAGCGCGCTGCAGACGGCAGTACCGAAATTTATATCAGCCATCGCGGTGCACAGGAAGTCGTCACAGGCCAGCAAAAGGACAGCACCGTCTGGGCTCCACGTCCGTCAGATCCTGATCTGGAAGCAGAATTCCTGTCGCGTTTGATGGCACGTCTCGCATCCGATGCTACGACGGCGAAACCAGTTGCAGTCAGCGCCACTGCAATAGCCGGTGCTACGGCGCCTGCGCAACTACATGCGAAGCTGGTCAAGGACGCAGCCGGTAACTACCTGGAAGTCGATGAAGGATTTGATCGCGCCTGGCGCCGGGTTGGCTTGGCGCTTGATCGCGTCGGCTTTACCGTAGAGGATCGCGATCGTGTCGAAGGTACTTACTTTGTTCGTTATGTTGATCAGAGCAAGGAAGCAAAAGACAAAAATGGAGGCGGCTTCCTTTCAAGGCTGTTCTCCGGCAAGGATCCTTCTTTGTATGCGCGGCGTTATCGCGTTTCGGTCAAAGGACTTGCTGTCGACAATAGCAAGATCACTGTGCTGAACAATGAAGGCGCTCCTGAAGTTTCGTCGACCGCGGAAACGATTTTGACGCTGCTGAACGAGCAACTGAAATAATAATAGGCGGCTCGCGAGGTCATCTGAAGCAAGTCAGGTAAGAAAGTTACGCATTGAAATTCGCGAGCCTGGGAAGCGGTAGTGAAGGAAACGCACTATTGATTTCCGCGGCATCCGGCATGACCCGTACTACCGTCATGCTGGATTGCGGCTTTGGCATCAAGGAAACCGAGCGCCGTCTGGGTAAGTTGAATGTGGCGCCAGCGGACCTGTCCGGTATCGTGGTGACCCATGAGCACCAGGACCATGTCGGTGGGGTTTTCAAATTTGCACGGCGCCACAAGATCCCCGTTTGGCTGACCTTCGGTACCTTTCAGGCAGTCGGGGCCGATTATTGCGCCGGGGTGAATTTGCATATTTGCCGCGATGGCGATCTGATTCCCATCGGCGATCTTCAGCTATCTCCCTATACTGTTCCGCATGACGCGCGCGAACCGGTGCAATATGTCGCCACTGATGGCGCCTGCAAGCTAGGGGTGTTGACCGACGCAGGGCATGCAACCGCGCATCTGATCAATATGCTGGGTGGTTGTGATGCGCTGATGCTGGAATGCAACCATGATCGCCAGATGCTCGCCGACTCCACTTACCCCCCATCCTTGAAGCATCGCATCGGGGGCCCATATGGTCATCTGTCCAATCAGACCACCGCAGAAATTCTCACGGCGCTGGATCGCTCACGTCTTAAAGCAGTGGTGGCCGCGCATCTTAGTCAGCAAAACAATTTGCCTGACCTGGTTCGTGATGCGTTAGGTGGGGTGCTGGGTTCTGGCCAAGTTGACGTTACGGTCGCATGTCAGGAGGATGGGTTCGAGTGGAAAGAGGTGGGATTACGTTAAGAGATGCTAACAAAATGCCGTTCGCAGCGTTGCTTCTCCTTGCCATCGGCATTATGTTAGGCGCTCAAAGGATGTAGCGATATATTTGGCCGATGCAATAAAAAAGCCGACCCGAAGGTCGGCTTTTTCACAAGCAATCGCAGATTACTTAGGTGCAGCAGCAGCTTTGGCAGCATCAGCAGCAGCGCTAGCAGCTTGAGAAGCAGCAGCACCAGCGTCAGCAGCAGCACTTGCAGCTTGAGAAGCAGCGCCCGCAGCGGCAGCGGCATCAGCGGCAGCTGGTGCTGGTGCTGGTGTAGGAGCTGGTGTAGGAGCTGGCTCAACAACAGCAGGTGCTGGTGCAGGTGCAGGAGCTTCTTCTTTTTTGCAAGCAGCCAGGGCAACAGCCAACAGTGCGGCGATCAACAGCGTTTTTTTCATGAATGTTCCTTCAAAAATTTATCAAAAAGTATTGCGATGAATAATTACCGGTAATTATCGCTCTATAGGGCGTCTTCGCAGGTTTTGCGCAACTAACGATGCGTTGAGGCGCCGCGGAAACTTCCTAGGTCGCGATTATAGCGGGTTTTTTTATTCCATTGCATTTTACATACCGAGTTTTGTAGGTATTTGTCAGAGTTTGTTGTGTTCTGATCGTTGAACGCTACGATGTATGCGTCAAAAAGTTGAGCAGAAGGAGCTTGAGCCTGCCCTTCCTTTTCGGGAAATTTCCAATTTCCGTGTTGCGTCCTCTTATGACGGAATGAGCCATCCGTCGAGATACCATTCATAGAGCGCATCCCTCACATCGGAAGAGGACTTTGCTACGGCGGCGCCGTCGAGTCGTCGTGTGTCTGCCAAAGCTCGCAACGATGCTTTGTCAGCGTTGCCGACGGCAAAAGATTCCCCGTTGATGAATACATGCTTGCTGCGATATAGCATTTGCGTCTTTCGAGACAGTGCAACGCCACGTTTGATACACGTTTGGAGGAAGCGTCCATTTGGCAACGGGCGATCGGGTGGTTCAAAAAATACTGTCGACTTGGGTTCCGATAAGTATTCACCAAGAAAAATTGCGATGTCATCTGCTGTGAATTTGACTTTATTCAACTCGGCGGCAACTTGTGCCAGCATCGCGACATTGATTTCGGCGGGATTTTTGCTCGGTGCCAAGTCGGGATCCGCATAACGACCCGGCAAATCAATTGATTCCGCCATGAACTGCAGGAACGCTTCCCCCAACTCCTGATACGAAGGTGCGCGGAAACCGATAGACCAGGTCATGCATTCACCTATAGCCACACCTTCATGCGCAAAGTGTGGTGGCAGGTAGAGCATATCGCCCGGATCGAGTACCAATTCTTCCTCGGGCTGGAAGTTACGCAAGATCTTCAATGGCATGTCATCCACCAGGCTAAGGTCTTTTTGCGCGCCTATGCGCCAGCGCCGTTGTCCATGTGCTTGCAACAGGAACACGTCGTAAGAATCAAAATGGGAACCCACGCCGCCGGCATCGGTTGCATAGCTGATCATCAGGTCATCCAGGCGCGCGTCTGGAAGAAACCGGAATTCCCGCAACAGCGCATCAGCCTCTTCGTTGTGCAAATTGGCGCCTTGCACCAGCAACGTCCACTCTTTTTGCTTTACCGATGGCAGTTGTTCGATTGGGCCATTTTGCATTTGCCATTGTTGTTTGAAATGGGTAATCAGACGCGATTCCACGTCGTCTCTAGCTGCCAACTGGAATAGTGCGTCGCGCCCAAGTAGCGGTTTGAAGTTCGGGAATGCCTGGCGGATCAGCAGAGGCTTTTTTTGCCAGTAGTCGCGCAGGAATTGTGCGGGCGTCAGTTCGCCCAACAAGGTCATTTTTTTCATGGGCACATTATCCTGGATTTTTCGGTTGGACAGGCATGAGTGTGCATTTTTTCGGCTCTCTGGCTAGGCGCGACGACGCAGCAGACTTCATTCTGCAAGGAGGAGCAACGACGCCAGAGGGTCGAAAAAATGTGTAATCGTGCCTGTAGCGATTTCACTCAAATGGTGATGGTTATCGAACGACACAAAGTGCGTATTCATAAGGCTTTCCCAGCAACGGTGAGCGGTCAACTGAGGAATCCAGGATTATATGGCATGGTTGGCCGGGCATTTTTTCCGTCGCATGCCTGGACAGATTCGCGCTACTTATCGAACACCCTAACGTCCGGTCGTTTGCGAGACGGGTATAATTGCGCATCATCTGGAACTTGCGCAAATTCGCGATTCATAGCTTGAAAGCGTAGCGTAAATTCTAATTACATGGAGGAGTCATCATGAAGATTGCCAAAAATACCGTAGTGACTTTGCACTATAAATTATCCGACGCGCAAGGCAGTCTGATCGAAGAAAGCAGTGAACCTATGGTTTATCTGCACGGTGGTTACGAAAACACCTTACCCAAAATCGAGGAAGCCCTCGATGGCAAAGAACCTGGCTACGAAACAACGATACAGGTCGAGCCTGAAGACGCATTTGGCGAATATGATGCGGCGCTGGTCAAAATTGAGCCCCGCAACCGTTTGCCGAATCCGCTGGAAGTTGGCATGCAGTTTGAAGGTTCGCCCGATGAAAGCGACGAAGATGAAGAATCGTTGATTTTTACCGTCACAGATATCGCTGACGATAAGGTCGTACTTGATGGCAATCATCCGTTGGCAGGCATGGCACTGCGTTTCTCGCTGAACGTGGCTGAAGTACGGGAAGCGACCGAGGAAGAAATCGCCCACGGTCACGTGCACGGCGCGCATGGGCATCACCATGAAGATCCCGATTTGGATGATGATGAAGATGACCACTACCGTAGCCATCCGATCCACTGATAGCCCTCATGGGAAATTGAGATTGAAATAAAAGGCCGTAGATAACCTGCGGCTTTTTTATTGCGGAAGATATTCCAGTCGATTTCCCTGCAGGTTTACTGATCGGCGTGCTCGGGTTGTGTCCCTGTCTTTTTGTGCGCTGTTTGCGTTCCACCGGCTTCGGTATAAACGCTGAAGATTGCGGGGGCTGATGAACTGACCGAAAGCTTGAGCCACCCGATGCCCGCCGCAACGTTAACTTCACCTACATTTTTGTGCCATACGATACGTTCGGGCGAGGGCAGGCTTTTTTCTGCGCCGCCGTGAACGATCAATACCTTGCCCGCAAATCTAGTCGTCAGCAGATTGATTTGTTGGCGCGTTTCTACAAAGCCGTCGCGTCTTCCGCTCAGGGAAAAAGCCGCGGTGGCATCTGGCTTTCCAAATGGATTGCCGTCACAGAAAAGAACGATGCCGGCCATTTTCTTGTTAGCTGCGAACGTGAAAATTCGCTGTAGCCAATCCCGATTAGCCACCAGGCGATCCTCAAACTCGCTGTTGCGACCTGCGTCAGGCAGATAGTGGTTGTTGTTTGCAGGCAGATTGACTGTCGCGAACATGATATCGCCCATTTCCCATCGGGTGTTTTCCGCATAGCTTCGAAACTTGGCTGTCCGTGACTGACGCATGACAGGAATCCGGCTTGCACCGAATGAAAATTCGTCGACAAAAAAATACTCGCGCAGACGATTCAACCGCTCGGCAGCGGTAGATTTACCCTGCGCGTTTCTGCAATCGCTCCAATCGTCACCGGCTATGGAGACGATCAGTCCGTTCTTTGCTCTATCGAGGAAGTTCTTGCGCTGTTTATACACGTCGTCTGTGCACGGCTCCGTCGCTGCCTTTATACCGTTGGCGACGACGAATGCAAGATTATCGGCGTCGGTTTCCGTAATCGCTTGCTGCACTGCCACCTCGTTCGGGCTGGTCGGAGAGGCTTGTGCAATTACGGCAAAACTGAAATCCATAGCATGGCCCGAGACTAACGGCGAGCCGGCCAGCGCACAGCATGCAAGCAGCGCATGGCGGATTCTTATGGACATCACCTTGCTCATCGTTCTGCCAATTGCTTGAGACGATAGAGCGCATCCAGCGCGTCACGCGGTGATAGCGTATCTGGATTGATATCCGCCAGCGCCTCTGCCATCGCCATGGCGGTTTCCATTTGTGGCGACACGGCGGGCTCATCCGGCGTATCCATAGGTTCACTCGCTGCAGCGGAAAACAGGTCGAACTGCGGAGTGGTCTGCACTGCATGCGCTTCCAGCGCGGAAAGATGCTTGCGCGCCGCGCGTATCACTTGGGGCGGGACGCCAGCCAACTGGGCGACCTGCAGGCCGTAGCTTTGCGATGCAGGGCCGGGCTGCACCGCATGCAGAAACACGATGCTGTCCTTGTGTTCGACCGCAGAGAGATGCACGTTGGCGGCAGTCGGATGCGTTTCCGGTAACTGCGTGAGTTCGAAATAGTGCGTCGCGAATAGCGTGAAACTTTGGGTAACATCAATCAAATGGCGTGCAATTGCCCAGGCGAGTGCGAGTCCGTCGAAAGTCGATGTGCCGCGTCCGACTTCATCCATCAGGACTAATGAATGCTCGGTCGCACCATTCAGAATTGCGGCGGATTCGGTCATCTCAACCATGAAAGTCGAGCGTCCTCCGGCGAGATCGTCGGCCGCGCCTATCCTCGTGAAAATACGGTCGATTGGTCCGATGACGGCGCTGCGCGCTGGTACAAAGCTGCCGATATGCGCGAGCAAGGTAATCAGCGCCACCTGACGCATGAAGGTTGACTTGCCGCCCATATTGGGGCCGGTGACGAGCAGTAGTTTACGGTCGACGCCGAGTTCGCAATCGTTCGCGATGAAGCGCTCGATATGGTTTTCAACCACCGGATGGCGGCCTTGCTCGATATTGAGCATCGGCTCACTTACCAGTTGCGGCGCACACCAGTTGTACCGCATCGCGTGGTCAGCCAACGCGACCAGCGTATCCAGCTGTGCCAGTGCGTGCGCGATGGCCTGCAGAGTGCCGATATGCGGTGCCAGATCATTCAACAACTTTTCGTACAGATACTTTTCGCGTACCAGCGCGCGCTCTTGTGCCGAGAGTGCCTTATCCTCGAAGGCTTTTAATTCGGGTGTGATGTAGCGTTCGGCATTTTTCAGGGTTTGGCGGCGGCGATAGTCGTCGGGTACCTTGTCGGTCTGGCCGTGGGTGACTTCAATGTAGAACCCGTGAACCTTGTTGTATTCGACGCGAAGGTTGTGGATGCCTGTACGGGCACGTTCCCGTGTTTCCAGATCCAGCAGGAACTGGCCGGCGTTTTCCGACAGTTCACGCAGTTCATCAAGATCCGCATCAAAACTGCGGGCAATGACACCGCCATCGCGGACCATTGCGGCCGGCTCCAGCGCGATCGCACGCTCCAGCAGGTCTAGGCATTCAGCAGGCGTCGCAACGGCATCCTGGATCGATTTGAGCAGGTATGCATCGGCATCGCCGGTGCACATGGCGACATAGGCGCGCAACGATGGCAGTTGCTGCAGGCCGCTACGCAGGCCGGCAAGATCGCGTGGGCGTGCGGAAAGCAACGCGACACGCGTCGTGATCCGCTCAATGTCCGGTACCGAAGCCAACGTAGCAGAGAGGCCGGAACACGCATCCATGCGGATCAGTGTGGCAAGCGCAGCATGCCGGCTTTGCGCAATCGATTGGTCGCGTGGCGCATGGTGCAGCCAGTGGCGCAGCAGGCGTGAACCCATCGCAGTGCGGCAGTGGTCAAGTATCGAGAACAGGGTAGGGCCGACACCGGACGCGTCGGCGCTACGTATGGTTTCCGTCAGTTCCAGATTGCGTCGTGTTGCGGCATCGAGACCCACGAACTCGTCTTCAGATTCAACCTTGAGTCCGCGTACATGTTGCAGGCCACGCCCCTGGGTCGATTGCGCGTAACGCAGCAAGGCGCCGGCAGCACCGAGCGCAGGCCCAAGATCGGCAGCGCCAAATCCTGTCAACGTGGCTACTGAAAGTTGTTCAAGTAATGCTTTTTGGCCGTGTGGAATGTCGAAGTGCCAGTCAGGCACCCTGCTTGCATTGTTCAAACCGGTAGAGCTGAAGAGATCTTCCGTACTGTCGCTCACCAGAATTTCCGCTGGGGCGATCCGTTCGAGTTCCTGCTTAAGGCGGCTGTGGAGCGATTTTGTTTCGTCCGTGAATTCCATCAGCTTCAGCGCGCCGCTCGCCATGGATAACCATGCAAGTCCGACGGTAACATTTTTACGTTGCGTCACTCGGCTGATGGCCAGCAAAGCGCGTTCGGATTTCTCAGGCAGCAGATCCGAATCAGAGAGTGTGCCCGGCGTTACCACGCGCAGGACTTTTCTTTCTACCGGCCCTTTGCTGGTCGCGGGATCGCCGATCTGCTCACAGATTGCAACCGACTCGCCAAGCTTGATCAGTTTGGCGAGATATTGTTCCGCCGCATGAAACGGTACACCGGCCATTTTGATCGGATTGCCGTTAGAGGCACCGCGTTGCGTCAGCGTGATACCCAAAAGGCGCGACGCTTTTTCTGCATCGTGGAAGAATAGCTCGTAGAAATCGCCCATCCGGTAGAACACCAGGGTATGGGGGTATTCTGCTTTGATGCGCAAATATTGCTGCATCATTGGTGTGTGCTTTTCGAATGCAGCGCTCTGCGGTTCGCTGTCCGGGTCGCGGACGAGAATTAATGCCATTTCATTTTTTCCGGTAATGCTCAAGAATTCGCCTGCACGGTTATTAAATTGGGTTCGTCGATTTCAGAACTTGCCACGCAGTCCGCTGTTTGCAGAGGTCAAAATGGCCGTGCGGTGCGGAGTTGGAATATTTCGAATCCAACCTGCATAGTTTAGCGCACGAGGAGTTAGACCGGATCGGAAATGGGTTCAAATAATTGAAACGGCGCCACGCGATATGTATTGCGACCGGCCTGCTTCGCGAGATACAACATTTCGTCCGCTTGGCGGATCAGGGTTTTGCGATCAATCTCGCCGCCTTGATAGAACGCTAATCCAATGCTGACGGTCACCGATACTGAAATTTCTTCGAGAAGGAATGGCGCCTGTATTGCTTGTACGATCTTTTCTGCGACGGTTGCCGCGTCATCCGCTTTCACCAATTTGTCCATAACCACCGTAAATTCATCACCGCCGAGTCGGGCAATGGTGTCGCTGGACCTCAGTGTCTTTGCGATCCGTTCGACAAAGGCCTTGAGTAGCGCGTCGCCGACCGGGTGTCCGTATGTATCGTTAATCGGTTTGAACTTATCTATGTCGAGATACATCACGGCAATCAGTGATTGGGTTGCTTTGCTCTGTGCCATCGCGTCCGTCAAATGCTGCAGAAATCCGGCACGATTCATCAAGCAGGTCAGACTGTCGATCTGTGCAAGGTGAACCAGGCGTTTTTCTTCCAGTTTTTTGGTTGTAATATCCTGGTTCATTACGTGAAATCCAACTACCTGAGAACCGTCGTCGGAACGCTGCGGGATATAGGTTATCTCGGCACACCGATAGCTTTCGTCATCCTGTTCTTCGAGTTCAAAAATCACTTGTTCTCCTAGAAGCGCGCGCTGGATGTACGGGGCAATCCGGGTGTACATGGGCTCTCCCAGCACATCCCTGACTAGTTTGTCGCGCATGTCATCGCGGCACATGCCGTACATTAGTTCAAATGCCATATTGTTGAACCGGTAGCGCTCATTCGCATCCACATACGCCACCATGGCGGGAAGCGCATCGGTAATGGTACGGAGCCGGGCTTCGCTTTCGCGCAAAGTCTGTTCCGCGGCACGGCGTACCGTAATGTCATCGACGGTCCCCACATATCCGCGTAATTGACCATCGACTATGATCGGTGCAGTCTTGACCGAAACCCATACGACGCCACCATCGGCATGGCGGAACCGGTAAACCTCCTGATAGGGCTGGCTCATGCGTGAAGACTGCCCCCATGTTTGAAACATCTTGATCCGGTCTTCCGGATGAATTGCCTTGATCCAGCCGTTACCCAGCGCTTCTTCAGTGGTAAGGCCGGACATGTCTTCGTAGGTGCGATTGACATAGGTACAGGTACCGCTCGGCGTGGTACGGAATAATCCGAGGGGCGACGCATCATTCGCGGCCGTCAACTCCGCTTGTTGCGTTCGTCGCGCGAGTTCATCGTACTTGCGCTCGGATATATCACGCATCGTGATGGCGATGCCACCATCGACGGCTATGATCTGCTGTCTTATCCAACGCGCGTTGATCTCCGGGACAGATACCTCGAATTCCTCTTCAATTGGTCGTCCGCTTTCCGCAACCGCGACATATTTTTCGAACAGGCCGACTTGCCGGACAAAGGGCAGCAGATTGCAAATTGTTTGGTCGATAATCTGTGGTTTGCGCAGGCCTAAAAATTTGGCGGCGCGCTGGTTGATGTCGGTGAACACGAAATCCATAATTTTATTTTCACCGCTGCGCTCGCAACGTAGAATAAAAAATGCGTCAAGGCTGCCTTCTGCGGCTGCGCTGAAAATGTCTCGCGCTAGTTGTGC
>Ga0207095_10003_pt1 | contig 74871 bp, 69 predicted proteins | sample Alteio_BWMinHeat_88_FD_153529 | JGI IMG/M metagenome (GOLD analysis project Ga0207095, IMG submission 153529) | Enriched cells from forest soil in Barre Woods Harvard Forest LTER site, Petersham, Massachusetts, United States -... | ecosystem: Environmental > Terrestrial > Soil > Temperate forest >... | reverse complement strand
ACGCTAAAGCACGTCGGCCTTCAGTCGCGGTCAGTTCCACCTCTTTGCCGGACTCAAGCATGCCGTGTTCGTCACCGACCTTGGCAATCACAAGTTCAGAAATGCCATCGATACGTAAATGAATAATTGCCGAATCGCCTAATTGCTCGACGAGCTCTACTGTCGCAGGAACACCGAGATCAGCGGCGACCACGCGTAAATGTTCAGGACGAATACCAACGCGATGCGCTTGCTTTCCAGTGTTGACGGTAAGCTTTTCCCACAGCGCGACATGTGCTGGTGATGCGCCACCAGATTGTGGACGATCAATAAAATTGATGCGTGGCGAACCGATAAATCCCGCAACGAATTCGTTCGCAGGTTGGGCGTACAAGTCCATTGGTCGCCCTAATTGTTCGATCACACCTTGGTTGAAGACAGCGATTCGTGTTCCCATTGTCATCGCTTCCACTTGATCGTGGGTGACGTAAATCATGGTTGTGCCGAGCTCTTTGTGGAGCCGCGATAATTCGATACGCATGTTGACACGTAAGGCTGCATCTAAATTGGACAGCGGTTCATCGAACAAAAATACTTTGGGCTTACGCACGATGGCGCGTCCGATTGCAACCCGTTGGCGTTGGCCACCTGAGAGATCTTTTGGCACACGGTCGAGCAGTTCAGTGATACGTAAAATTTCAGCAGTGCGACGCACTTGCGTATCGCGTTGCGCGCGTGATTCACCTGCCATCTTGAGCGCGAATCCCATATTTTCTGCAACGGTCATGTGCGGATAGAGGGCGTAACTTTGAAACACCATCGCTAAGCCGCGATCAGATGGCCGCAAATTATTTGCACGTACGTCATCGATGAAGAGATCACCTTGGGTGATGCTTTCCAGTCCAGCGATCATCCGCAGCGTGGTTGATTTTCCGCAACCGGAGGGACCGACAAAAACCAGGAATTCACCTTGGTTGACTTCTAAATCGATGCCTTTGATAACCTCGGTTTGGTCATAGCTTTTGCGTATGGCTTTAAGTGATACCTGTCCCATGTCGATGCCCCTGCAGTTATTTGCTTGCGCGTTGCGGCAAGCGTTGTTTGAGGAATTCGCGATACCACAGAGCGCTATCCTTGAGCGTGCGTTCTTGGGTTTGAAAATCCACATGCACAATCCCAAAGCGTTTTTCGAAGCCTGATGCCCATTCAAAATTGTCCATCAAACTCCACACCATATAACCTGCCATCTGTACACCGCCACGCATTGCATCGGCGACGGCGCCAATGTGATTGATAATATAGTTGGTGCGCTGCGTATCGTGGATATGGCCATTGACCAATCTGTCTTTGAATGCCGCGCCGTTTTCTGTGACGTAGATCGGTGGCACTGCGTAGTTGTGGTGGAGCTGTAATAGTAGTTCGGTCAAGCCTTCCGGGTAGACTTCCCAATTCATGTCGGTCACTTCACGGCCACTGCTGTGAACGTTCCATGGCTCGCCCGCGCTGATGACGGCGCGCGAGTAGTAGTTCACACCCAAATAATCCATCGGTGTGGCAATGATTTGCATATCGCCTTCTTGCACTTGTGGGGCATCGTCACCGAAGTATTCAAGAACATCTATTGGATAGCGCGCTTTGAATAAAGGGTCCATATACCAACGCAATAAGCGTCCGTCTTCAAGCTTGGCTTTTGCATGATCGGCAGCGGAGTCTGTCGCGGGCTGCGTGGGTGCGAGGTTGAGCACGATGCCTAGCTCGGCTTTGCAAGCTTGCTCGCGCAATGCTTTTACTGCCATGCCATGACTGAGCAGTAGATGATGCGATGCTTGTACGGCTTCACGGAGATTTTTTACACCGGGTGCGAATACGCCTCTTTCATAGCCGAGTACGGCTACGACCCAAGGTTCATTGTGCGTAGCGATGGAGACGATGCGATCACCAAAGCGTTTGTTAATTTCAAGTGCATATTCAACAAAGCGATGTACCGTATCGCGATTTGCCCAACCACCTGTGGCTTGCAGCTCATCAGGTAAATCCCAATGATTGAGCGTGACATAAGGCTTGATGCCGCGTGCAATCAAGCCGTCGATCAAGCGTTCATAGAATGCCAAGCCTTTTTCATTCCATGCACCGGAGCCGCCCGGTCTGACGCGCGGCCATGAGATCGAAAAGCGATACGCATTCACGCCCAGATTCGCAATGATGTTTAAGTCTTCTTCCCAGCGGTGATAGTGATCGCAGCCGTTGTTACTGTTCGTGTTATCTGCAATCACTCCTGGCTTGCGGCAAAAGGTATCCCAGACCGAAAGACCTTTGCCGTCTTCGAGCGCAGCCCCTTCAATTTGGTAAGCACTCGTGGCAACTCCCCAAATGAAGTCATCAGGAAAGGGAGAGTGGATGTCAACGGATCTGAGTTTATGCATATTCTGGAGCGTGTTGATAGAAGGTGTATTTGAAAGAAAAGGAATAGCTTAACGTTGCTTATCGTTGCATTTAGGTTTAGAGGACATCACTACTTGACCGCTCCGACTGTCAGACCCGAGATCAACTGACGAGACGACATAATGAACAGCACGATGAGAGGGATGGTGGCAATCGCCGAGCCCGTCATCAATGCGCCCCATTCGGTATCAACCGGACTTTGCATACTGCGAAGCGCTAACGGCAAGGTGTACATATCCGGCGAGCGCATGACAACCAATGGCCCAATGAAGTTGTTCCACGAGGCGATGAAGGTGATTAAACCCAAGGTGCCCAGCGCGGGTTTAAGCAGCGGCAACACGATGCGCCAGTAAATGCTCAGCTCACCACAGCCATCCATGCGCGCTGCTTCGATGAGTTCACGCGGGATACTGGAGGCGACAAATTGACGCATCATGAAAATGCCGAAGGCACTCGCAGCACCTGGTATGTAGAGCGCTTTAGGTTGATCGATCCAACCTAAAATATCCATGATCATGAAGGTCGGAATCATGTTCATAAAAGAGGGCATCAACATCGTTCCCATGACAAAAGCGAAGAACACTTTTTTGTAACGGAAATCAAACATGGCGAATGCGTAGCCACCCATTGAGCAAAACAGGAGCGATAAAAAGGTGGATGCCAAGGCGACATAAATGCTCCACCCTAGATTGCGCCAAAAGGGAATGTGTTTGGTCAGAATGTCGAGGTTCGTCAGAAAATCATCACCAAACCACATCGGTGGCGGCAAACTAAAAATCTCGGTGCGCGAATGCGACGCAAAGACAAATAGGAAGTAGAACGGCGCCAACATCATCAGCAGCCCGACACCTACAATGCAATATGCAGCCCACGGAGCGAGGCGTTCTGTTTTCATAAAATTAGTTGATGTTTAAGCATGACGTTGGCGGAACATTCGATTGATCGTCCATGTCATCACCGCTACGACGATAAACAGACACCACGACATCGCACTTGCAGCACCAAAGTCGTTAAAGTCAAATGCCATGCGGTAGGCGTACATTGCGGTGGTCATACCGGCTTGATCGGTGCCTCCACGTCCACCGACCAACAGGATGAATGGCTCCTCAAATAATTGAAGTCCGCCAATCACACTGAGTGTGACGCCGAAGAAAATCATCGGCTTCAAACTCGGCAAGGTGATGTAAAAAAATTGTTGGAGACGACTTGCGCCATCCATCCTTGCCGCCTCGTATAAATCGGGGGGAATCGTTTGCAGTGCTGCGAGGTAGAGCACGAGATTGAAGCCGACGTAGCGCCAAAAAACAATCAAGGAAATGGCCGGTTTAATAGCGTCTGGATTATTGAGCCAATCGACTGCCTGCGCAGGTACCAGCCACGCAATGACCGGGAGTTCTCGTAGCACTTCAAAGACGGCATTGATGAGGCCGTAATCGGTTGAAAATAAAGAGCTGAAAAGAATCGCGATCGCTACCGAGGACGTAATGTAAGGTAAGAAATACACACCGACGACGCCATTGCGCAGCCGTTTAAATGAGGCGTGAATGAAGTAAGCCAAGGGGATGGCGGCCAGGTGCTGCGGAACGCCGGAAACCAAGGCGAGCCACAGCGTGGTCTTCAAGGATTTCCAAAACCATTCGTCTTGCAGCACGAAGCTGAAATTACCCCAGCCTACATATTCCATCGCTTTCAAACCGGCAGTTGGGTCCCACGTTTGAAATGCCAAATACAAGGAGAACAACACCGGGAACATACCGAACACGACGAACAAAATGACGAAGGGACTCAGCAACAAATACGGCATCTGAGTTGGCGACAAGCGCAAGAAAGCGGGCAGTTTCATAGTCAGTGTGCGGAGTGTGTGAGATTCAACGATGTGCCCGTTGTTGCAGTAATCGCTGTGCATCAGCGAGCGCTGTTTTAATATCTTTTCCGCGATCCAATACTTTGTCTAACTCGGTATTGATGACTTCTTCAGCGAAGAAATCTTGTTTATGTACATCGACAGCAGTGATGTGGTGAGCGGCTTCGCGCCAGCCGATGCGCGCTTTTTGGCCACCGAGAAATTCGATCGGCATTTCAAAGAACGGATCATCATAGGCTTCCAACAGTGCGGGAAAGGCGTCCTGCGATTTGAATGCGCTCAATTGCATATCGCGGCGCAGCGTCATCATTTTGATGAACTCCCACGCCAAGGTTTTGTTTGCGGGCGGAGAGCCACGCGGGATCGAATAGAAAGTGCCGCCGTAGGCAGCAAAAGCACCCTCAGGGAGCTGAGTTGAACGCCATAAACCGCGTGTCTGTGGCGCTAACCAATTGTTGAGATGACCTGCCAGCCACGCGCCTGTCATTTGTGTGGCGATGGTGCCGCGTTTAAAACCCTCTGTCCAATCGCCAGACCACGCTGTGACGCGCGCATCGAGTTTGTTAGTGCGTATTTCGCGCGCCAGTTCGAAGGCGCGAACAAAGCGTGGCGTGGTGACGAGTACATTCGATTGCTTGTCGAAGTACATTCCCTCGCCGGGCTGAATGCCGGTGCGAATGAGGATGTCTTTCATGTCGCGCGCATGTGCGAGCAGGTAAGCGCCAGTTGCTGCTTTGATTTTCTTCCCCGCATTGACATAGCTATCCCACGAGCGTGTCAAGTCCGCTTCGGTAACGCCGGACTTGGTGAGAATATCGGCGCGATACAGCAGCGTGCCCGGGCCAATATCAGTTGGGACGGCAACGATTTCGCCACGGCGATTGGTTGCCTGCTGCATTGAATAGGGGACGAAGTTCGATTTAAAAGCCTGGATGTCAAATGGTGCACGTGACAAATCTTCAAGCCCGCCGCCTTGCGCAAATCGTCCAAGGTAGGTGACCTCCAAGGCCATGATATCGGGCAAATTGCCGGCGGTAGATAAGGCCGTCGTCATGGCAGTATGATGGTCTGCGTATTGGCGACTGATGACTTGGATGTCAACATCAGGGTGATGTTTTTTCCACTCAGGAATAGCGGATTTGACTATTTCATCGACTGCAGGATAGGCGGCAATTGTCAACACCTTGTGCGGTGTTTGAATTTGCTGAGCAAAAGTGCTGAGTTGTGCCAGTAGCCCAAACCCTAAGCCGAGTAAAACCCGGACGCACTGGCGCCTATTTTTTTCTACCTGCATTGATCTGCCTCCGCTTTGAAGCGAGTTATGTTCAAGCTAGTGTAACCAATTTCGGTTACGTACTCCCGCCTTCTTGAAAGCGCTTTCAAGAAGGTAACATTGGCGACTATTTATGTCAAGGATAACCAAAAACCGGGGGACACAAAAATATTCGATTTACCTGCAAATTTGGACCGATTATTTATTCACCGCGAAAATTCTCGAATGGAAAATCCGGGTTAAATTCCGAAACTGACCAACAGTACAATTTGAAACTCCGCCGGCTTTGGCAGGTTCGGGCTTGCTGCCAGAAGCCTCGCAAGGCTATCCACGGCCAGGAAAACATCAAGCCGAAATAAAAAGAGCGGTGGCCGATAAGGCCCACCGCTCTACGTTTTTACTGTACCGAAAAGAAATTACAGGCTGGCTGCCCAGCCTGCACTACTTTGCTTACCAGCCGACTGTTACTGTCACCGTCGTTGGTGCCTGAGTGTGAATCGAGGAGCTCAAGCCACCCACGTCGTCATATGCAAAGCCGTAGGCAAAGCGGTTGATGTCGTGGTCGTGCCAGAACTTGGCGAAGTAGTTCGCCGGGCCGGACAAGTAGTGGAAGTTCTGGTCGTACCAATGCGCCGTATCCTCCAGCACGTGGCGATTCAACGCCGCGCACAGCTGCGCCTGGGTCTGCAGTTGCTTGTCGTACTTCGTCGTACCTGGCGTGGCGCCCGTGGCATCGTTCAACGTGCCATTGCCCAGCAGAACCATCGAGGTGGTTGGCTTGTTGACGATCACGCTGTCTATGCCGTCACTCAACTGGAACTGGTTGCCCACGACCTTGCCGCTGAAGGTGCCCTGCTGGTCGGTGAAGGTCAGCGTCTGGCTGGTGTACTTGGTCCAGATGGCATTGATGTAGCTGTCCAGGTAGGTCGCATTGGCCTGGCCCGCAATGAAGGTGCCATGGGCCGGAGCGATGATGCGGTACGGAGCATACGGTGCCTGCGCAAGGCCCTTGAACTCGGCCGGCACGTTTGCGATGTAGGCATTGATCAAGGCGCTGCGGGTTTCAGTCTCACCCACGCTCTGGTCGAAGCTGCCCAAGCCTTGTACACGCATGGTGACAGGGAAACCGAACTGGTCGACGCGGGTGGTGTTGGCGTAGATGCCCGGATTGCCGGTGGAGGTCGGCAGGATCGCCATTTCGATGAAGTCGAAGTACACGTCAATGTTAGGATCGGCCGGGTTTTCGATATTGGCGCCTGCATAGCCGATGTTGCCGGCACCGTCGATCACCGTCTTGATATACATAGGGGTGCCAACGGAGAGCATCATGCGGGCGGAGTTGATAGGTGGAATGGTGACGGTCTTCGCCTGTGCCATCGAATGGAAGTAATTCGTATAGGTCTGACCACCCTTGGTCAAGGCACCGTTGTCGGCGGTACTCATGGGAATGAGGTTGCCTGCAGCGTCGACATAGACGAACTTGCCGGTATTCCAGTCTTTACCGATGATGGCCCAGTAGACCTGGCTGTCCGGGTACGCAGCGTGGGTGTTGTTGACCATCGTAAAGGTCGTCTTCTGGTTCCACGGTCCGGCTGGTGTTGGTGTAGGTGTTGGGGTAGGCGTCGGTGTTGGCGTCGGCGTCGGTGTCGGCGTCGGTGTTGGTGTCGGAGTCGGCGTTGTGGATCCTACGGTGACTTGCGCCCATGCCGTATCGACTGCACCGGTGCCTTGGGCAATGGTAAAGAAATAGCGTACTACATCACCCGATTTCAGACCCGTGAGCGTGTATGTATTATTGACGCCGCTTACGGTCATGCGCAAGTTGACCTGCGTACCGGCATTCACGGTGTAATGCACATCGGCCCAAGCCGCATTGTTGACGAAGAACTGGACGGACGTTGAAGTAGTGGTGGCTCCAAATGTACCAGTTGGCGTTGGAGTCGGTGTCGGTGTCGGTGTTGGTGTCGGTGTCGGTGTTGGTGTCGGTGTTGGTGTCGGTGTTGGAGTTGGTGTTGGAGTTGGTGTTGGAGTCGGTGTTGGAGTCGGTGTTGGAGTTGGTGTTGGTGTCGGCGTAGCTCCGCACAAGAACCCCGGAGTCCACGGCTGGCCGCTGCCTGCACCACCACTATTGGTCAGTGGATCCTGGTTCTGTGTCCAGAATGCATTCGTGTAGTTACGTCCGGAACGACTCACTTTTGTACCGGCGGTCGCATAAACGGTCGTGCTGACCCATGCCGCAGCGCACGCTTCGCCGTCTGCAAATGATTTTGTTTGGCTGCTAATGTCTGATGATCCGCCACCGCACGCCGCAAGCATGCTAGTGGAAAGGCCGATAATCAATCCATTGATAATGGTTTTCCTCACTTTTGTCTCCTGAATTATTTTTAATACGTGGTTGGGATTTGATACTTTTACCAGACCCTTTTGAAAGCGGTTTCATGGAAATTGTATATTACGATAACTCCCAAAAAGTTGAAAGCATTTTTGGTTAGCCTTTACAAAAATTAACAATTAGTTAATTGAGATTTAATCTCGACGTTTCTGAAAGTTTTTGAAAGTTTCTGAAAGCCGTGATGACACAGCATCAAACACCCTTTTTCCGACTTATTTCCATTCTGAAACACAACTCTTTTGAAATTTCACGAATATAAGAGCGCCTAACAAAATGTCGATGGCAAGTAGATGAAGCGGGGAATTCGAACGGCACGGAACTGCCCCCGCCTGCGCAACGATAATCGTTTGTAAGCGCAGACGAGCACTGCAAGGGGCGACGCAGAAACTACGCATGTACGGCAAGCCGGTGCAATGCGGCAAGCAACGTTTTGTTCTATGCTCAAAAAAAAAAGGGTGGCCAAAAGGCCACCCTAAAACCTACTAGCGGATGGCTAGCTTCTTGGGGAGATATGACAAGACATCCGGGTATTTCAAGAATTTGCACATGAAATTCTCCCGGACGAAACTAATAAAAAACGAGCACTTTGCCTTGCGAATTAAACGGCTTTAGGAGTAGGCCAACAAGTTACGAACTGGGCGTCTCATTTTGCCCCCTACAGTGGATTGCCATTTATGAAAGCGCTTTCAAACATGTACGGATTATAGCCTTGGGATAATTCTTGTCAATAGACGTTCAGGATATTTAATCAAAGGTACCTGAATATTTGCTAAGCCACAGATTTTGAGATAACAGGATGAGCCGCGCGGAGTATTGCCGGCAGCTTAGGAGAAAGAATGGCATTGTCGACAGCAAATGCAACGCTAGCCGACGATCGGCCAGCTCTGTAATCTGTGATTATCGACGAATACGGCGTGTCGATTCCCGAACCATCAATTCGAGCGGCGGTGTTGATTGGGGAGTACCCTCCCCAGTGATTAATTTCAGAACCGTCTGTGCCGCAATCTTGCCGAGTTCAAAAATCGGCTGCCTGATCGTGGTTAGAGGTGGCATCGTATAGATTGAATTAGGCAGGTCGTCAAAACCGACCAGGGAAATGTCTTCCGGCACTCTAATATTGAGACGATATAGCGCCAAGCGCGCACCATAGGCCATCTGATCGTTTGCTGCCAATACGGCCGTAAAGTCGCGCCGTGAATTGACTAACTGATTGATAGCCAGCACGCCGCCGGATTCATGAAAGTCAGCCTGCGCAATCAATTCGGGATCGCATGGCAGATTGGCCTCCGCCAGCGCCTGCTGATATCCCCGCAAACGCTCCATGGAATCAGGGTGATCAACCGGGCCTGAAATATACGCAATGCGCGTATGTCCGAATTCGATGAGATGCTGCGTCGCCTTGTAACCACCCAACCGGTCATCAACATTCAGGCTGACCAAATTCGGTGCTTGCAGATTGCGGCCGGTAATAACCACCGGAGTTCGCTGAGCGTACTGCACCAGTTGCTCATCGCTGAGCTTCCCGGTCAATACGATCACACCATCAACACGACGCGCCTGCAGCAGCCCCATGCTTCTGACTTCGTCTTTCAGGTTCCAGTGGCCACTAACAAACAATGGCGCAAAGCCGGTGTCCACCAGTGCGTCCTCGATGCCTCGCAAGGCCTCACCATAAAATGGGCTTTCGATGAACTGCGTCAGTACCCCGATGCTGAACGTGCGTCCCTTGGCAAGACCCCGCGCAATCACGTTGGGCTGGAAATTGTAGCGCTCGATGGTTTTCTCGACGGCGTGCCGCTTCACGTCGCTAACACGCGCTGTGCCGTTCAATATCCTTGACACCGTACTGGGCGATACCCCTGCCTCGCGGGCAATCAACTCCAAAGTAACCGGGTTTTCTGAGGAATTGTTACTATTTTCCATAGCTGAAATGTTGCATATTTTGAAAGCGCCGTCAAATGAAATGATGATTAAAGTCAAAATTTTAACTGAATATGTTGCTTATGGCGATGTCCTTACATATACTGTTGAAAGCGCTTTCATTATCAATATCTCAATAATTGCGCTCGATTAATATCCAAATTAAAAATTTGTATCAATGAAGAAAACATTTGAGCAGTCCACGTACTGCGCTAGTTAGATCGTTTTGCAAGCCCCGGATTTCACAATGAAATTCGAGGCTTGCAAACTGCAGGACGGCAAGTGTAGCAAGCAGATTTTTTAGTAAAAAGCAGGAGGACTTCTCATAGAAGAAGCGTATTACCTTGAAATTCCCCCCATGAACCTCTTATCAGGAGACAAAGTTGAAAAAAACTATTATCAACGGGTTGATTATCGCCCTATCCACCAGCATGCTTGCTTCGTGCGGTGGCGGATCAAACACAAGCAGCCAAACTATAGCTTTTGCAGATGGCGAAGCGTGCGCTGCGGCGTGGGTTAGTACAACAGTCTATGCGACCGCCGGTACCAAGGTCAGCCGTTCTGGACGGAACTACACCAATGCATTCTGGACACAGAATCAGGATCCGCTAACCAATAGCGGCGGCGCCGGTAGTGGACAGCCGTGGGTTCCAGGCTTCACCTGCGGTACAACACCTACGCCAACTCCTACACCAACACCAACACCGACTCCTACACCAACACCGACACCGACTCCTACACCAACCCCTACGCCCACACCTACGCCAACACCAACCGGAACATATGGTGCGACGGTTGGCACAACGTCGGTTCAGTTTTTTGTCAATAACGCGGCTTGGGCTGATGTGCATTACACAGTGAATGGCGGCACGCAAAACAACTTGCGCATGACGGTAAGCGGCACCAATAATACATACACGCTCAGCGGTCTGAAGTCGGGCGACGTCGTCCGCTATTTCTTTACCATTGCCCAAGGCACCGGTGCAATCGATACGGCATGGGTGCAGTTCACTGTTGGATCCGGCACACCGACGCCGACACCAACGCCTACGCCAACCCCTGCACCTACCCCGACTCCAACCCCTACGCCGACACCTACTCCCGCAGGCTGGATACTTGGATGGAGCGATGAGTTCAACGGCACCACACTGGACACCACCAAGTGGAGCTACGAAGTCAACGGCACCGGCGGCGGCAACAATGAGCTGCAGTACTACACCTCGCGTCCGGAAAACGTTAGTGTCTCCGGCGGCAATCTCATCATTACAGCCCGCAAGGAAACCTATACCGGCCCTGACGGCACCCGCAACTATACCTCCGGCCGCATCAACACCTTGGGCAAGGCAAGCTGGACCTACGGCCGTATGGAATCGCGCATCAAGGTACCGCTTGGGCAGGGAATCTGGCCGGCGTTCTGGATGCTGGGCAGTAACCTTAACAGTGTCGGCTGGCCCAAGTGCGGTGAGATCGATAACATGGAGCACATCAACAACGCGTTGGTGAACGTAGGCACCATCCATTGGGCAGACGTGAACGGCAACCACGTTCAATACGGCAATCCGTCCGGCAACCTCGACTACTCGCAGTACCATATATACGCAGTCGAGTGGGACAACGCGTCCATCCGCTGGTATGTTGACGGCAACCTGTACAACACTGCCAACATCCTGAACAACATCAACAACACTGGTGCGTTCCAGAACCCATTCTTCCTGATCTATAACATGGCGGTTGGCGGCGCATATCCGGGCAATCCGGATGCTTCGACAGTCTTCCCGCAGCAGTTGCTGGTCGACTATGTGCGTGTCTATCACAAGTAAGGAAATACCTGCATCAAGTAACTAGGTGACGTACGACAAATGGGGGGATCGCGTATCTCCCCATTTTCAAAAATCACCGTATGATTTGCGAACGGCATTTTGCGCGCAGTCGTGAAAGGCCTTTCTGTTTTTGTATTTTTTTCAACTATAAATATTCCGTGCCCATCTGCATTAACCAGAGCAAACTGTATGAGAATCACATCCATCTGCACTCTTGTCCTAGGGATCCTGGTGATGGTCAGCACAGTTCATGCGTCACAAGTTCCGGTTGGCCTGGGCGCATACACGACGACTCTGCATGCAAGCGGTGAACACGCCCCACCTTCCACCGTATACAAAACCGCAAACCTTGCGGGACCGATACCGACCAATAAATGGTATTCGTCCCTGCTCTTCACGAAATGGTCTCAGCCGCTATTCGCGCATCCGCTTTCTTATCTCGCAGATAAAGGCAGCTTTGAACTGGGTGTGCCGGAAAAGGTGATTATCAGAAGCCCGAGCCGTGAGGAAAACGACATCACGTATCCTCATAATCCGGCGTTGGTCATCAAGCCCCTCGACTTCAAAATGAAGGACGCGCGCGCCGACAAGATATCCGATTGGGCAGTCGATATCGTGATGGGAGACGACACTGACGCATTGAAAGTCACGATAGTCAAAGGCAGCCCGTTCAGTTTCTATCAGGTCACTCGCGGCGACATTAAAATTCGCAGCGCCGACACGGGAGAAATCTACTATCGCTCATCGAACGGCAAAGTGACGGGCATCCGCATACATGGCAGGCACTACGCGATTTTCATTCCGAAGGATGCGGTTCTGGAGGGCGTCCCTGAACAGGGCATGAAACTGCATTTTCCCGAACAGGCACGATGGTTTACCGTTGCGGCGCTGCCGGACAGCAAACCGGAAACGATCGCCGAGTTCGAAAAATACGCATATGCATTTGTCACCGACACACACGCAGAATGGCACTACGACGAATCGAGCAGTCAGGTAACAACCACGTTCAAAGTCACGACCGACATCAAGGAAGGCAGCGATAACGGCACCTTGATGGGTCTGTATCCGCACCAGTGGCACAACAACGCACTGGCGCCAAAGATGCTGCCCTACGAATATGACACTGTACGCGGCAAGCTCAAGCTGGTGGGCGGTACGCAGTTCCGGACCCGGAATACCTACACCGGAATTTTGCCGTTCTGGCCAGGTCTGTCCGAACCAAAACAAGCCAAAAAACTTGCCGCATATTTCAAGAATGATCTGCAAGGTAGTATCGAAGCCACGCTGGGCCATGGCGGTACCTACTGGCAGGGAAAAGGTTTCGGGCGCGCGACGCAATTGATGCTGATCGCAGAGCAACAAGGCGACAAGCGCAAGCGTAACGCATTGCTGAAAGCAATCAAGGCCCGTATGGAGTCCTGGCTGCGTTCGGAACCCGGTTCGCAGAAATATTTTTACTATGACAGCAACATCGGCACCCTGATCGGCTACCCGGACGAATTCGGCAGTGCGACAGAACTCAACGATCACCATTTTCACTACGGCTACTGGATCTCTGCTGCAGCGCAAGTCGCGTTACGCGATCCGGCCTGGGCTGCAAAAGAAAAATGGGGCGGCATGGTCGATATGCTGATCGGCGATATCGCCACTACCGATCGCGCGCATCCGATGTTCCCCTACCTGCGCAACTTCGATGCCTACGAAGGACATTCGTGGGCCGCGGGGATTGCGCCTTTCTTCGACGGCAATAACCAGGAGTCGTCATCAGAAGCACTCAATGCGTGGGCCGGATTGATCCTCTGGGGCGAAGCGACAGGTAACAAACAATTGCGCGACACCGGCATCTATCTGTACACAACTGAAATTGAGGCGGCCAATAATTACTGGTTCGATTTGCATCACCAGGTTTTTGCGCCGGAATATCATAACGCCTCGGCCGGCATCGTATGGGGCAACAAGTACGTGCATACCACCTGGTTCACCGAGGATCCGCGTGAGATTGCCGGCATCAACATGCTGCCGGTTACTGCCGCCTCACTCTATCTAGGCACTGACCCGAACTTTGTAAGACGTAACATCGAGACGATCGATACAGAATTTGCGCTGTATCTGAAATCAGACCGCGAACAACACGTGTCGCCGCAGACTTGGCAAGACATTCTGCTTGAATACTACGCACTATACGACCCGAAAGAGGCGCTAAAAAAATGGGACGATAAGGGCCTGGTTGAAGAAGGCGAGACCACGAGTCATACCTATCACTGGATCCAGAGTCTGATCAACATGGGGCGTCCTGATTTCAACGTCACTGCCGATACGCCGTTTTATGCCGTGTTTCGCAATGACGATGGGAAGAATGTTTACCTTGCCTATAACGCGGGGAATGTGAAGAAGAACGTGACGTTCAGTGATGGTAAAACATTGATGGTGCCCGCGCATAGTTTGACGAATTCATTCGGCTCGAAAAAATAATTCAGCGTTGATCGAACACGAGGGGTTCCGACTTTCCAGTACCTCATGTTGAATATCGCAATAGGCGGCAATTTGGGTGGGCTGGTGGACAACAGTATTTTCGCGGCGCAGATGGAAATTGATTACGTCCGGATCTATCAGCCGTAATGAAATTATTAATCTGCACGAACAAGAAGTCCCGACAACACATAACTTTGGATGTCTATGGCACGTCCGTTTTATTCTTCGGAACACTATGCCTACCGGCTAGGCAGGGCACTCGATTATATCGATGCGCACCTGGCGGTCGCATTGCGTCTGCAGGTGCTTGCCGCGCAGGCGTCGTTTTCTGCCTACCATTTCCATCGCGTCTTCTGCGAATGGCAGGGTGAAACGCCTCAGTCGTACATTCGCCGCCGACGCCTGGAACGCAGTGCTGCGCTGCTGCATTACGGCATGGGTACCTGCATCATCGATATCGCCCCGCAATGCGGATTCGGCTCGGCGGAAGCGTTTCATCGCGCTTTCCGTGCGTACTTCGGCATGACGCCGAACCAATGGCGCGGCGGCGGGTACTCCGACTGGCACGTGCGCTCCGCTCCGGAGCCCATCATCCCGTCCGACCTTTCCAATAATCATGTACAGATCAAGCGCCTGCCTGCTGTGCAAACCGTATATCGCAGAAAGGTTGGGCCGTACGGAGAGAATGAATCCGCACTATGGGCGCGACTGTCGGAGCTGGTTGAGCCGCTGGGCGCCGGCAATCATGTCTGCTTCGCAATGGGACTGGATGATCCAGCGGTAACTCCCCCAGCGCGCTGCCGCTTCGATGCATGCATCGCCCTGCCGTCTAGCGTTGCCATACCAGTCCATATACCTACCAAGCTCATGCATGGCGGGCAGTATGCTGTGCTGCCGTATAACGGCCCTGCAGGGGGCTCTGAAGGTCATTGGCTGTGGTTGCTGCAAACCTGGCTGCCGCAAAGCGGATATACCGTCAGCGAGCATCCATGCTTTGAACGATATCCCAATGGCATTCCCCTGCCCGGCTCCATCAGCACCGAACTCTGCCTGCCGCTCGTGCGCTGATTCACGCCTGCGCTGCCAATATTCACTGCGCAGATGTTGAGCACACAGAAAAAAGCCCACTGACCTTGCGGTAGCGGGCTAAACCCAATTCATAGAATCGAGGAGACATGTGCAATATATGCCAGCGGTGCATATATTGCCAATTTCAATCCCTCATAACTGCCATTCTGGAATCGTATATCTTTCTACCAACATACGTCGCAAGCGCATGGCTGCGTGCAATCACGTGGCAAATTGCATCAGGATATTTCCCTTTGGAATGAACGAATTACTCTACATAGCGGTATTGATTACCGGATCCAATGAGAATTTTGTTGACTGCAGGATATACTGGCTTTCAGATTGACGCCATACCTGCTCTTGCCCTTGCATTTGTTACAGAAAACGCACCTCACCGATAACCTGATCCAGGCTCAAATTAAAACATGATCGATACGAAAAAAGCGCTACAGGCATTGTCCCAAAACTTGGCGCAAGTCATGTTCGGAAAAGAAGAAGCACTGAACCTTTCGATGATTGCACTATTGGGGCGCGGCCATCTGCTGATCGAAGACGTGCCTGGCGTCGGAAAAACCTTCTTGGCGCGAGGTTTGGCACAATCGATAGGCGGAGAGTTCAAACGTTTGCAATGTACGCCGGATTTGCTCCCCGGCGATATCACCGGCGTGTCGATCTTTGACCAGCGTACGCACACATTTGAATTCATGCGTGGCCCGGTATTCTGCAATGTGTTGCTTGCGGACGAAATCAATCGCGCACCGCCGCGCGCACAAAGCGCATTGCTGGAATGCATGGGGGAGCACCAAGTCACCGTCGATGGCCACACGCATCGACTACCGCCTGTGTACATGGTGATCGCCACTCAGAATCCGCTTGAGTTTCAAGGCACCTATGCACTACCTGAAGCGCAGCTCGACCGGTTTTTCATGCGCATAAAACTGGGCTATCCTGATACCGCCGCGGAGCTGAAAATGATCGCATCGCAGCAACACGGCCATCCTCTTGATCGCGTCGGGCCGGTGATTGAACTGGAGGAACTGGAGAGCTTGCAACGGGCCGTTGAGGACGTACGGGTCAGCGATGATGTAGCGTCGTACGCGCTGACCATTGTGCAGGCAACGCGCAACCATCCCGGCTTGTCTCTCGGCGCCAGTCCGCGTGCCACGCTGGCACTGCTGCGTGCAGCGCAAGCCTTCGCATTGATCCGTGGCGAGGACTTCATCACGCCGCGACATATCAAACAGATCGCACGCCCGGTACTGTCGCATCGTGTTATTGCGCGTTCCGGTACCAACGCCGCACAAGCGGCGGATACCCTCATTGGTGAAATTCTGGGTTCGGTTTCCATTCCGGTATAAGCAATGACGACACCAAGGCAGCAAACCCGCGGTTTGTCCTTTGCCTCTCCGCTATCGGGACTGGTCAGGCTGGAGCGATATGTATCGATCCCGCTGATATTCGGATTCTTGGGCATCGCCATTTTTTTCATGGCATGGAACCGTGGAATTGCAATGTTGTATGCATTATTCGCGGTCCTGGTCGGTGCCGGATTGTTGTCCTTAGTTGGTGCACGTTTAATGTTACGGCCTGCGACAATCCGGTTTCGGTTGCCTGCACAAGTGTCGGTTGGTGAAACGATTTCCGTCGATGTGGCCGTCGTGCCGCAAGTATGGCCAAGCAAGCGCCACTTGTTGCTATTAAAGTCGCCATATCCCTTCGCATTGGCACAAGATGTTTTTTTGCCGGTGAGTGGTCGAAGTTTTGTTCGCAAACATCGTGTCCTTTGCACGCAGCGCGGCTTTTTCCGTTTGTGCGATGCGACGGTAACAAGTGCGTATCCGTTCGGATTGGCGAAGCTGGTGCGAACCTGGCAAGTAGAGCCGATCGCAATAGCGGTCTATCCGCGCGTTTATCCAGGCACCGCATTTTCCCTACCTGCCAGTTCGACTCGCAATAGCGTAGACATGGAGCAACCGACACCTTCGCTCGGACAGGAATTGTTTCGCGAAGTGCGCGAATATCGTCGAGGCGATAATCCTCGCCATATTCATTGGCGCAGCTCGGCACGACATGGCAGTCTGGTAATGAAGCAATTCGACGCCGTTGCCACCAGTGAGACATGGATCGTTCTAGATCTGGATCCGGCGAGTCATGCCGGGAGCGGCGAAGATCATACTTTCGAGCGTTCGCTCGAAATTGCGGCCAGTATTGCCACACATCAGATTCGCTCCGGCTTGCGCTGCGGCGTTGCGGGCGGCTTGGGTGCCAACGGGGCGCCGCGCATACTGATCGCACCGAGCACGGGCAACGCCCATTTGCAGGCGCTGTTGGAGGCATTGGCAGCAGTCCGCGCCGACTACGCTATCCCATACGCAACCGTGTTGGATAACCTGTCGCCGCACTATCGCGCCGGACAACAATGGATCCTGTTCAAGGATGTTGGGCAGCGCGTTGTAGCGCCTGCATTTCTTCAGAAGCAGCGAGCGCCATTCTGGTTTCGCATAGATACCGATAGCTTCGTGGCCGGCGATCTTTCGGAACGTATCCAGTTAGAGCGCAAGTTGCTACCACCTGTCAGGCAATCCGATGGTTACGCGATTGGGCGCGATACCGATTTGTCCTTGCTATTCATGTCATGAAGCGTATACGCACTGTCGAACTATTCGTCTGCCTCTGGATCGCGTTGACACTAGCGGCGAGTGCCAGTACCGGAGCGCTCAACAACTTCGCGGAAGCCGCGGTGCTTTCCCTGTTTTGGGCGCTCGCACTGGGTGTCGGCCTCCGGTTTGCATACAGTCAAGACGCCCCCCCCGTCGAAAAAATTAACCGACGGCATCGTCATGTTTGGCTTGCTGGTCTTCGTACTCCAGGTTATATCGAGCGACTTGCTGCAAGCAATGTTGAATCTTCTATTGTGGCTGCAGGTGTCGAGAAACTTCACACTGACGACACGTCGCGACGCCTATTTTGCATTGATGGTGAGCTTGACATTGATCGTCTTGAGCGCCGCAGAAGCACGTAGCGGTGCTTTTTTATTTGTGATGGTTGCTTACGGATTAATGGCACTGGGTGTACTCGTATATTGTCATCAACAGAGAGGTTTTGACGACGAGTTGCAACAGGGCGCACAAGTCCGCACCAGCGGTTCGTCCTGGTCGTTATCGCTGCGCCATTTGGCTGCGCTTACCGGCTGCGTCTTCCTGATTGCGCTGTTCTGGTATCTATTGGTTCCACGCCCTGCCGCGATCAATTTCGGCGCAGTCGCGACCAGCGGCGGAAATAAATATTCGCGCAGCGATTGGGAACGCGAGGCCCGAAAGGACCTGGGGAAAAGTACCGCGTCCGATAGAGATGCGGAGAGGCGCCACAAATCCGCCGATTCCGATAGCGACACAGGCCTGACGAAGGATGCAGATAAATCCAAGTCAAAGGAAAACGGGTCACGGTCGCCCTCAAATGACGAACTCGACATTACGCGTTCGAGCCAAGGTGTGGGCGCGCAAAAGACTGCACAGGCAGCACAATACGCGAATCGCATCGTGCTGTATGTACAAGCGGATCGCTCCCTTTATCTGCGAACACGGACCTACGATCACTTCCAGAATAATCGCTGGAGCGACACCAACAACCGTACCCGCAAGTTATTACCCGAGCATGGCAACTTCAATTTGCCTAGCCCTGACGATGGTGAAAAAGTAGAGTACGTTGTCCAGGTCGTTTCAACCATCGACGCCAACTTGCCCTTGTCGGCACATCCAAATTCACTGCGAGCGCCTGCCGAAGTGATTGCGCAGGGACCAGACGGCGTCGTATATTTGTCCACCCGTATACAACCCGGCTTTCGTTACAGCGCAATTTCGTTGCTGGCGAATAATTCGGTACGTCCGGTTGCGCGTGACGTTCCGTCCGATCGCTCGCCGTACCTGCAACTTCCGGATGGATTTTCACCACGCATAGGAGAACTGGCACAGCAGGTGAACGCCGCAGCGAAGTCGCCGTTCGACAAGGCAGTTGCGTTGGAATCGCATTTGAGAAGCGCTTATGCTTACAGTTTCGAGACGATTTTTACGTCGCAAAATGTGACGCCACTTGAGGATTTTTTGTTCGTTACCCGACGTGGGCATTGTGAATTTTTCGCAAGCGCAATGGCGATGATGTTGCGCGAAATTGGAATCCCGTCACGCGTCGTGCATGGCTACCTGTCGCATAGTTTCAATCCCCTGACAGGATTCTATGAGGTCCGTACTTTTGACGGACATGCGTGGGTCGAAGCGTACATCGATGGTGTCGGATGGATGACCTTCGAACCAACCGCCGCCTATCCGATGCCGCAACGGCAAATGCAAACCGGATCCACGCTGACCGATTTGAAAACGTACACCGGAAAATTGGCGAAGCAGGAAATTTTGCAGGGAAAAATCGGCCTTATCCAATCGATTTCAGAGTTGTTTCGCAGGCTATCGGAGGCATGGTACCTCCTGCTTTTCTATTTGCAGACGTGCCTGGAAACCGCATATGGCTGGATAATTTTGTATTCCGTCCCGATCATTGCCACGATATCCGGATTGACGCTTGCAGCTTTCGTCGGCTATCGCCAGCGTGTTCAATTGCTGTGGCTGTGGGCCAAGGTCGTTGTACGCAGCACTTCGGCCAGGGACATTCCGCTCGCGGCATTTCAACAACTGGAACGCGTCGCCCGTACCAGGGAACTCGGCCGGGCAAGCAGCGAAACGATCGAAGAATATCTTGGTCGACTGGAAAATATATATGGCGAACTACATCAAGAACTGCGCGTTCTGCGCCGTGCGTTCAATGCGGCACGTTACGACAGCAAAAAATTGAATCAGGCGGAAGTCGATATTCTGACGAATGCATTTCATGCGATCGGTGTGGCAGTAACATCGCGACAGGTCAATAGGTCCTAGCAGCCGGCCTGGCTCAACCTGCTGCTCATGTCACGCTGCTGCTGATTCAGTTCATCCATTCTCACGCCACTGCCCCCGGCGTGTTGATCTGACGAAATCTGTTCGAGTCGCGCCTTCAAATACCGGCATTCGCTTTTCTTGTGAGCCGCCTCGCGCGCTGCATTGTCCTGTACCGCAGACGTATTCGCCGAGATAGTCTCGGGCGCGCTCGCGCGTGCCGATGCCGGCGCCTTGGTGGATGCGGAAATAGTTGGGTCCAGCGTTCTCGCGGCATCCAATAAAGCCTCTGCCTGTTCAGATCGCTCTTTTTCCCTGGAACAATCTGCTTCGACGGCAGAGCGTACCTCTGGAGCCGATGCCCTGTTGCGATACACCTCTAAAATTATGTTTCTTTCTTCTGCACTGCGGGCCTCGCCGAGAGCCCTTTCCTCCGTAGCGCCTCCTTCACGAGCCCACGCGAGCTTTTGTGCAACGGCCCCACGTCGGGCACAAGCGCCACTTATGGTCGCAGTGGTGGATGGTTGCGACGCACCCGTGTGGCCGATCACCTTGCCCTGTTGCGCGCCGGCGCATGGCCGATCCTGATAAACGGTACCGCACCGATACATCGATTGCGCGTGGACCTGCGCAAAAAATGCGCTACACAGGATAGTCAGCGCGAGCAGTCCGACGGAGTGACAGCACCCTGTGCGGTGCTGAACCTTGTCAATTGACGGCATATTTTCTTTCTTTGGATTGGATATCCGACACGAACAGCGTGGGGAGCTAGTCTTCAAACGCTATGATGGATTTTTTCGGTTTTCGCCTGCGCTATATAGGCAAATGGTATTTCCGGCTGGATCCTTCAGTCGCGCCTCACGCCACAGCCATGGCTCGTCCTTCGGCTCTTGCGTAAATACCAGACCCAGCGCCTGCAAGCTCTTGACTTTTTCATCCAGACGCTCGGTTTCAAAATACACGACGACACCTGACTCCGCGACGAATTCGCTCTTGTAGCGCACCGAAAAAGTCGCTGTCCCCGACGGACATGCGAAGCGTGCGTACTGCGGCGCATTCACGACCTGGCTAAAGCCCATTAGCCTATAGAACGCCACCGATGCTGCGATATCAATGGCAGGTAAAGTGACTTGATTGAGGTTCATGAGATTTAACGTTTGGCGGACGGGATTGATGTCCATGTTAAACGAAATTTGGCGCCAAGTAACTCCCCCCGCATTCGGCTCAGCGGCGCGGCATCTTGAACCATGCCGAATGACGAATGCAGCCTGCCTGCCCCAGAACTTCTCCGGAACCTTCTTCGCCAAAATGCATTAATTTTTTTGATACGTGCGGAACGATCCATTTTTTGCGCACTGCAACGTTATCGCAACCCCGTGCCGACTCCGATTTGTGTTCGGCGCCGAACAGACTCGATCTTACCGCGGGTGCATTCTGATACTTTAGAAAGAAGGATAAATATGAGTTATCTGGAGCGCGATACCTGCGGAATCTATAAAACGCATACAGGTCCCGGTCCGCATTTGATGGAATCCATACACTGACCGGCGAAAATATCGTCCATCACAAAGCGGAAGCATTTGGCAATATCAGGGAAATCATGCTCGATATGCGCACCGGAAAAGTGGCCTATGCCATTTTATCGCTCTGCATTTTTACTACCGATGAAAAACTCGTTGCCATGCCATGGTCGGCATTGACACTAGATACCGTGAGCAAACGTTTCGTAGTGAATATCGAGAAAGACCGCCTTATCAATGCGCCATGGTTTGAAAAAAAATGCGTGGCAGGATATGACCAATACCGCATGGGTCTATGACCTGCATACTTATTACGGCACCACGGTGTCCCAGGACGCTTGGCGCCATTGACTATGTCCAGTGGCAACGGCGCAGAAAATTAATTTATAACCTATTCACAGGAGAAACATCATGAACAAAGATCAAGTACAGGGAACTGCAAAAAATATCGTCGGAAAAGTGCAGGAAGAAACTGGGAAAATGCTTGGGAATGATCGGCAGCAGATCAATGGATTGAATAAAAAAGTCATGGGAAAAATACAGGAATCGGTTGGTGATATAGAAGAAATAATCAACTCTCACGTACGTAAAATTTGATATAAGGAGCCTCAATTGAAAAAGCAGTATTCCGCGATCGCAATCGCCGCAGGATTGTTGTGCACAAATTATGCACAAGCAGAAACTGGTGTCACGGCCGATCTCGGCACAACCGGCATCGGTGCCCACGTGAGCATCCCCCTTGAGTCGAAACTGAACGCTCGGTTTGGCTTGAATTATTTAAGCCATGCATATAGCGGCGATACGAGCAACGTCAACTATGACTTCACACTGAAACTCAAGACCGTTGACGCATTGCTGGATTATTTTCCAATGGATAATGGATTTCGCATCACCGGAGGTATTGCATATAACGACAGTCGCGCAAATGGCATCGGCAAGCCGAGCCTCAACGGAATATACAACTTGAACGGCGCACTGTATCCGGTTGCCAATATCGGTACACTGAATGGCAACGTTGAATTCCGTAAATCTGCTCCTTACCTTGGCATCGGTTGGGGAAACGGAACGAAAAATGCAGGTTGGGGGTTTTCTTCAGATTTTGGTGTGCTTTTTCAAGGCCGACCAAAGACATCTCTCACCAGTTCAGGCTGTACGTTGGCCACGACGCCATCGAGCTCTTGCGACACGCTGGCGCGGGACCTTATTGCTGAAAACGTGAATCTGGCAGACAAGACGAAGTCCCTCCAATATTTTCCGGTTGTGCGGATCGGCGCGACGTATACTTTTTAATTGACGATTGTTGCGCGAGGTGCGCCAGGTGCGCCAAGCCAGGCATTGGAAAATTTGAACGGCATGTTCACGAACATGCCGAACGAATGTTACTTCTCGGCCTCTCTGGCCGCTTTTAATTCTTCCCTGATAGTCTGGGCTTCGACGCTCGCTTTTTCCAGTTGCTCTATCAGCTGCGGGATGTCGTCCGGGTGGACCGTAATAACGGCGACTTCCTGATTGTAGTTTTCCTGCTTCAGCCGAACATGTCCCAAGCGTCCGGTAGACACTTCTACTGAATCTCTTTGCTCAATAATTGTATTGCTCATTCAATCATTCCATTTGGCACGACATAAGATGCTTTGATTTTACTAGAAAGGCGCGTCGCTGCGGGATAGTCACTTTTGGAATGTGCCAAATCAGGGCCTATGTCAGGGCATATGTGTATATCAGGCACAAAATAATTATCCAAAAGTGTTATGGATGACAATCTTTTCTACCGACAAGAACGCATGACTCGAACTTGCACGCCTGCCCTAGCCGTTGTGCGCCACAAGGTACTGTACGTACATGCAGTTCATGTCAGCTATTTGTCATCGAAGGCGTTGTCCCTGCGCTACCTCCATTAGGAGGTTGTTATTTATCAGGTGAGAGGCGAGCGTATTTTATTAATATGTAACTCGAAGTAACAGCGCAATCGCGCATGCCACAGAGAGAGACATTGATTGAGGGAACAAATGGAAACATCGACCTATCTTATGCAGCCCTCCGCACTAAACCCAGTGCGAGCGTGTGAAGAATTACCCGTCGAATCACCATCGGCTACGCAAGACATTTCTATATCCTTGTATGAAAACGGCATACCGCTATCTGTCGAAGCTGAAATAGACCAGTTATATGAAAGCCTGTTTTCTTCATCCGCCATGTTTAAAGCATGTGGCGCGATGACCGATGTATGCGTATACGTCGCGCGTAAGGGAGATCAGGCGAAGGCCATCTTCGTCTTTCGGTATACACAAGGAAGAGTCGATGTATTGAACGAACAAATACGTATCGATAAAGAAGAGATGAGGCAATTCACAAGCTACATCTTCGGCAAATATGCGAACGTGCAGCGCATCTATTTCAGAGCGATACAAACAGAATCCCAGGACTTCAAATACCCGCTGCAACGCGCAAAGTCGACTAACGATGCAGTCCTTTCTTTACCCAATTCAGCACCCGATTATTTGGCAAGCATAGGCAAGTCAACGCGTGAAAATATCAAACGTTATCTGAAGCTTCTCAAACGTGATATCCCGTCGGTCACCTTTGAAGTCCATGACAATAACGTGAGTGAAGAAATACTGCGAAGCATTCTCAACCTCAGTCATGCGAGGATGGCGAGCAAAAACAAGGTTTCAGGAATTAATGGGCAAGAAGAAAAACGAATTTTTTTTCTTACCAGGGAATGCGGCATAGTCACCACTGTGTCTATTGACGGAAATATCTGCGCCGGTACGATTTTATTCAGAGTCGGCAATAATTATTACCTGCGCGTAATCGCACATGATCCTGCGTACAGCGATTACAGATTGGGATTACTTTGCTGCTACTTGAGTATTTGTGAATGCATCGAACGCAAAGGAAGGAATTATCATTTTCTTTGGGGACGGGAAATATACAAGTATCGCCTGCTGGGCAAGCATCAGGATTTCGACTCAATCACGATTTACCGATCCCGCATACATTTTATTTTGGACGGGAAAGCCGTCCTGACCCTGGCTGCAAAGGCACACTTAAACAATGTCAAACACTGGCTGACCGCGCCCGCCAATCAGGACAGGTTGATCGCCCGCATGGCGCACAGCACCAGGAATTTTTTAAAAAGCGTTCGAAATCAAAGCGCCATGGAAAAAAATCCCGCAAGCGATTCTTGAATCATTACGCACAGCATTTTGCCGGGCAATATTAGATTTCAGACGCTCTTCAGACGCTCAATGGCTATCGTGTTGTTCAACCACACCAGCCAATGCATCACTGATTTTGCACAAAACCTGGAAGCTGCTTCTCCGAAAAGAGCAGCTTTCATCCGGACGGCACAATCAATGATGATCGTGGTGAATATGATGCCTATGATGCCGGTGATGTATTCTCCGGTATCTGACATCAGGCTGGACATACACGGCAGGTTGTACATAGACCGCACGTGGTTCCACGTAAACAGGTTGCGGCTGGACATAGACACCCGGCGCGCCAAGGTTCACGTCAACATTCACACGGGCTGCCGACGCTGATGCGCCGCATAATATGAATACCGCGCCAGTGATTAATCTTGCAGCAAAAGTAAATTTGTTATTCATCTGATTTCTCCATTAGTCATATCGCTATTGAATACCTGATTGAACGTAGCCGGCAATGATGCAGCCGTAAGTTACGTTACAAAATGTTCCAATCCGATGACAGATGAAAACATACTGCATAGTGTGAGTCTGTGCCTTTGCGAACATAACCACATTCAACATCCATTTTGCCAATCACTGGTACCGAAGAGCAACTACCCCATCGGCGCGGTCAGCACCGACAGCTTGCTCACACCGGCACGTTGTATCGTCGCCATCACTTTCGCAACCGCCCGATATGGCACTCCCTCGTCGGCCTGCAAACTCAATGCCAAATCCGGGTTTGCGCCAACCAGGCGCTTCAGTTCAGACTCAAGCGCCTCTGGTGCGATCTCGCGTTTGTCAATAAACAATTTGCTGTTCGCATCGACACTCACGGTGACCGTCCTCACTTCAGTCTGTGACGAAGTCGTCGTTGTCTTTGGAAGATTGATGCGCACCGCATTATTGAGTAGCGGCGCGGTAATGATGAAGGTCACCAGCAGTACCAGCATCACATCGACGAGCGGCGTGATGTTGATTTCGCTGACGACTTCGCTACTGTCCCTGCCTGTGGAGAAAGCCATTATGCGTATGCTCCTTGAACACGGCCAATTTTTGTGGATTTCTGGTCGGTGACTTGCGAAACATTCCTCGTAACCCGGAAGCCATTTTTCTGCGCGAGGTTGACGAAATCGGTTGCGTAGTTGTCGAGCTCCAGTGCTTTGGCTTTCAAGCGTCGAACATAAAAGTTATATGCGAGCACTGCCGGTACCGCGACCGCAATGCCGACGCCGGTCGCAACCAGTGCCTCACCGATCGGACCGGCAACGACATCAATACTTGCCGACGCGTTTTTCCCGATGGCGCTAAGTGCGTGAATTATCCCGAACACCGTTCCAAATAATCCTACAAATGGTGCCGTGCTGCCGATCGACGCGAGCACGGCCAAACCGTTTTCCAGCGAGTGGTATTCCTTCTGGATTTGCTGACGCAGATGACGTTCCAGCAGCTCCTGCCTGTCCCAACTATGCTCAAGATCGTTATTCGCACCGCTGCCATCACTGACATACAGCGCGCCGAAGCCGACACTGGCAAGTCGCGCCTTGGGACTGGCATCGTTCGCCAACGCAGTAGCTGCATCGAGTGAAGCCGCACTCCAGAATAGCCCGGTAAATTGGCGGTCTCGCTTGGCCAGGCGCCAGTGCTGCACACCCTTGGCGATGATCAGTACCCAGGTGACGATGGAAAATATGAGCAATCCGTAGATTGCGCCCTGGACAATCAGATTCAAATAGAAATCAGTCATGGATATATCACTTAGGAGAGTTTGAAATTGAGAGGCACTTGTACCCAGCCGTCTATGGGGGTCTGCCCGCGTTTGGCTGGATCAAATACCCATGAGGCTACGGCGGTGATGGCGGCCTGGTCGAGAATGTTGTAGCCGCTTGATCTGGCCACGCTGATGTCGCTCGGCTGCCCGCTCGCAAGCACATGTACCTTGAGCACAACCTGCCCTTGCAAGCCTCTGGTCTGCGCTGCAGCGGGATATTTCGGCGCAGGATTATGAAGATAGCCGGCATATCCGCGAGGCTCCGTTACGTGCTCGACTGGCGCGGCAACGGGTTCAGGTGCCGCCGTTGCGACTTGCACGGAATTTACCGATGGCGCGGAGTCAACCGGGGTATCGCTACGCACGATCGGCACCGATGGTGCCGATCGTGCCCGCTTCACGGGCGTTACTGCTTTCGGCAACGGCTTGGGTTGAATAACTGGCGGTGGTGGAACCTCCGGCTTTGGCGGCGCTATTTCAATCGTCAGCGGCGGCATCTTTTTTTTCGCCTCGACCGGAATGTGCTTGTTGAATGCAATGATGATTGCCGCGTGCAGTATCACCATGAATGCAACCAACACGGTCAGCGCAACCTTGTAGCGCAATCCCTTGACATCACTGCGTGTCCGACTCGCTGCGATCTCAATCGGTTGCTTTGCAGCCAGGACGTTTGATGCAGGCCGGTGACTTCTCCTTGCCGCTGCGCGACGCGGTGAAGCGCTGATACTTTCAAAAGTCATCGTAGTCATGGTGAATTCCTTTCTTCGGATACTTTTATGTATTCAGCAGGATTCGTGCCAATCTGCGCCTGCGGAAATTTCCACGCGTTGCCTTGCCTATTCGACGATTCTGTCTACACGAATCACACATAACTGCTGCGAAATCAACAGTCAGCCTGCGTGACTGCTGAATATTGAACAGAAAATCGAACATGAAAAACCGCTCGGCGAGCAGGTCCGTACCGCAAAGCACGTCAACATCAGCTGTAACATTTTACGAACTTGTCTTAACAGGGAGGCGCATGCGACATCGATATATGTCGGACTTCCGTACCTAGTACCCTAGACAAAAAATCGCCTGGAACAAACAAATAAAAATGCGTTTGCATATATAGAATCCGGCTATGGGAAAGGTGTACGAATCCATGTGTTGCGTTCCCCTCCCCGTGCCGGAGACAGAGATAGGGTGTTCAATGCCGAAACCGTTGCCTTCCACTCGCAAGCTTGGCAACCGTGCTGACGAGCAAATCAATTTCCGCACAGGTGTTATAAAACGCCAGCGAAGGACGCACCGTTGCTTCAACCCCGAAGCGTCGCAGAATCGGTTGCGCGCAATGATGTCCTGAGCGTACGGCGATACCCTCCTTGTTCAATGCTGTGCCGACTTCTTCCGTCTCGAAACCGTCCAGCACGAAAGACAACACGCTCGCCTTGTCAGGCGCAGTACCGATCAGTCGTACACCGGGAACATCCTTCAACAGCCGCGTTGCATAGAGCAGCAACTGATGCTCGTATTGATCGATTACATCGATACCGATCTTGTTCACATAATCAATCGCCGCACCCAAGCCCACTGCATCGGCGATATTGCCGGTGCCGGCTTCGAAGCGACTCGGCGCGGGATGATATTCAATATGCTCGAAGGTGACGTCCTTGATCATGTTGCCGCCGCCTTGCCATGGCGCCATGTCGTTGAGCAACTCCTCTTTGCCATAGAGCACACCGATGCCGGTCGGGCCGAATACCTTGTGACCGGAGAATACGAAAAAATCCGCATTCAGCTGTTGCACATCCACCCGCATGTGCGACACCGATTGCGCACCGTCCACCAGCACTTTGGCGCCGGCAGCATGTGCCAGCTCAATGATGCGTGTGGCCGGGGTGATCGTGCCGAGTGCATTCGAGACTTGCGTGAAAGCGACCAGTTTTGTTTTTTGATTGAGCAGCTTCGTGTACTCATCCAGAATGATCTGTCCGTTATCGTCGACCGGGATCACGCGTAGCTTCGCGCCTTTTTCCCTGCACAAACGTTGCCACGGAACGATATTGGCATGATGTTCCAACCAGCTGATGACGATTTCGTCGTCCTTGCCTATGTGCTGGCTACCCCAACTCTGCGCTACCAGGTTGATGGCTTCGGTCGCTCCGCGTACAAACACGATTTCATTCGCCGAACCTGCGTTCAGAAAGCCGCGCACTTTTTCGCGGGCGCCCTCGTATGCGTCGGTCGCGCGTGCCGCCAGCTCATGCGCGGCGCGATGGATGTTCGAGTTCTCATGTTCGTAAAAATATTCCAGCCGCTCAATCACCGACTTCGGCTTTTGCGTGGTGGCGGCGTTGTCCAGCCACACGAGTGGTCGTCCATTGACGCGTTCCTGAAGGATCGGGAAATCTTTCCGGATCAAGTTAACATCGAGCGGCGGCCTGGCTACGCCCGCAGCAAGGTTGTCCGGCGACGGATAGCTGCCGGTTCCCGGCACCTGCAAGCCGGGCGGCAATGCGCGCGCTCCATCTAGAAAATAGAAATTGGGAATGCCCGCAGAAGGGATCGCCGGCGCTTCCGAAAAGCCGGGTATCGATAGTGATGTACCTGGTGTGCGTAGCGTCCCCAATAGGTCATATAACTCGTCTGCGAATGGCACATCAATCGCATCGGGCGATACCAATCCTTGCGGCAAATCGCTCGTCAGACCATTCGACGATTGTGGAAAAGCTGCCGCAGCGTTCGGTGCGCCCGAAAGCGATGCTCCGCTGCCCGCAACGGAAGGCGATAAATGTTGCGGGGCCGCCGGGACTTCCTCATTGATGAGTCCGTGCGGATCCGGCAAGCTGCTTTGTGGACGACTGAGATCGGTCACGCCATTGCGGGTGGCGCCAAGACTCGTCCCTGAATGGAACCCAAGGCCAGCAGGAAATATTTGCCCAACACCGGCAGGCAGGGAATTTGGCAACGCACCCGGCAATGCAGAAAAAAACTGGTTCGCCAGACGCGTCAACGCGTCCACATCCGGCAATCCTTCGCTATCGAGATCAGAGGTACGCATGGTACTTGCCTATTTCCACATCCTCCAGCACCGCAATTGAATCATCCGTCAGCACTGCCAATGAGCAATACAGTGATACCAGATACGATGCAATCGCCTTGTGGTTGATGCCCATGAAACGCACCGACAAACCTGGCGTCTGTTCGCCGGGCAGATTCGGCTGATATAGACCGACCACACCTTGGCGGCTTTCACCTGTGCGGATCAAAATGATTTTCGATTTGCCATCTTCGATACCGACCTTATCCGAAGGGATCAATGGAATCCCGCGCCACGTAATGAATTGCGAGCCAAACAACGAGACAGTCGGCGGGGGTACGCCACGACGCGTGCATTCACGACCGAACGCGGCAATCGCGAGCGGATGCAACAGGAAAAATCCCGGCTCCTTCCATACGCGCGAAATCAGCTCGTCCAGATCGTCCGGTGTTGGCGCCCCTGTACGTGTCTTGATGCGCTGCGACGGCACTATGCTGCTTAACAAGCCATATTCCTTGTTGTTGATCAGTTCCCTTTCCTGACGCTCCTTCACGGTTTCTATCGTCAGGCGCAACTGCTCGGCGATCTGGTTATAAGGCTTGCTGTACAGGTCGGAGACGCGGGTATGGACATCGAGCACGGTATTGACCGCGCTCAGCATGTATTCGCGCGGATTCTCGATGTAATCGACAAAGGTCTGAGGCAGATCGCGTTCATCGCGTCCCGAGCAGTCGACCGTCACGCTATTGGCATCCTTGACCTTGTTAACGCGATAGATCCCGGATTCGACCGGTACCCATTGCAACAGATGCGTGAGCCAACGCGGTGTGATGCTCGACATCTGTGGAACAGTACGTGTTGCAATCGCAAGTTGTCTGGCGGCGACGTCGCCAAGTGCGGTAGGTTGCTCGATTTCGGTAGTCATGATGCTCTCCTGAGATGTGATAAGTGAAGACGCTATTTTTTATGTGATAAATCGGGCTTTAATTAATCGGGTTTTAGTTATTCCGCATTTGCGCCTGCGTTACGTTGCTGCCGGGCGGCACGCTATGGGTCAGCCAGATATTGCCGCCGATGGTAGATCCCTTGCCGATGGTGATGCGTCCGAGTATGGTCGCGCCGGCATAGATGACGACATCGTCTTCAACAATCGGATGCCGTGCATTGCCCTTGATCAGAACGCCATCGTCGTCTGCGGGGAAGCGTTTGGCACCCAGCGTGACCGCTTGATAAAGGCGGACATGCCGTCCGATGACTGCTGTTTCGCCGATCACAACGCCTGATCCGTGATCGATGAAAAAGCTGCCTCCAATATCGGCACCGGGATGAATGTCGATGCCGGTATTCGAATGCGCAATGCGCGAAATCAACCGCGCCAGAAAGGGCACCCCCAGCCGGTACAGTGCATGTGCAAAGCGGTGATAAATGATGGCCGTCATGCCGGGATAGCACAGCAGGATTTCCGATACGCTGGTTGCGGCCGGGTCGCCCTGATAGGCTGCCTGTAAATCACTTACCAGAAGCTCGCGAATCGCCGGCAACTGCGCTGCAAAATCGCCGGTGATGGTCGTCGCCTTCAAGCGCAGCTTATGGTCTTCGTTTCCTCCTGCAGTCGGATCAGGACTTTCCGCTTCGTCCTGATCGGAAGCAAACAGCAACGCTCTCCTGACCTGTTCGGCGAGACTGTTTAATGTGGTGTTGAGCGTGATGGTCGTCGCCTTCAAGCGCAGCTTATGGTCGCCATCTCCTCCTGCAGTCGGATCGGGACTTTTCGCTTCGTCCTGATCGGAAGCAAACAGCAACGCTCTCCTGACCTGTTCGGCGAGACTGTTTAATGTGGTGTTAAGTGTGTTACCAACAAAATAATCAATGCTGTCATCCGTCAGGTCCGGTTGACCATAATGGGTAGGAAAGAGCGTCGCCGAAAGGCCATGCAGTATGGTTAACAATGCGTCGCGCGAAGGCAGTTCACGAATCTGCCCCCTGTGTCGAATGTTATGTACCTCTTCGCGCGAGCGCCTCAGCGCAGCCACAATATGGTCCAAACCCCAGGCAATGCGAGATGAGGAGACAGCTGGTTTAAGCAATGGGTCGGTATGCATGGGATGGGTTTGGTGACATCTTCACGTTCGGAAATTTTGAATAAGTATAGGTGTCATATCTGTTTATCTCATACGAATAAAAGCGCATATGCAAACAGGAAATTTGAGCATTGCCACCGATCCAGAACCTCGTTTTGGCTCGAAACAGCGCCGATACATATGTGCTTTGGGTTGGACAAGGCCAAAGAGCTTTCAGGAAATATCGTTCAGAAAATTTAACCTGACCTTTGCGTAAATTCGCGCAGGATTTTGATTCGCAAGGGGATTTTGTGATGGGGCGTCGTAGTTGGCCCGCGACCGACCGAACAAAATTCTGTTGTGAAACAAAAGACCGGCGAGGCCCGCGCAATTTGTGCAAAGGTCAGGTGAAAACCGCATCTATCGCTACGAAGGTTCAAGGCCGATTGATCCAAAAAATAGCACCTGTTTGACCTTGCTCAGTTTTCGCAAGCATCTTTGTCTTTGATGCCATATCTAAAAAAGCGAACGACTGCAACGAGTAGTCGTAAACATAAGGAGCGAATGATGAGCGGCCAAGACAATACCCAATTAGTACAGCAAGCCTATGCGAACTTTAAAAACGGAGACATTCCCACCCTGCTCACCTTATTTGCAGACGACATCGAATGGGAGCTGGATGAGACTGAGAATGTACCTTTCACAGGCGCGCGCCATGGCAAGGATCAAGTAGCAAAGTTCTTTGATGAACTGAGTGAAGAACAGCACGCTCTGCAATTTGACCCGCAAGAGTTTGTTGCTCAAAACGATAGGGTAGTAGCGTTGGGACATTATGCGTGGAGCGTCAACTCTACCGATCGGACTTATGAAAGTGACTGGGCCCATGTTTTCACAATTCGAAACGGGAAAATTTCCAGATTCCGCGAATTCTTTGATACGGCTGCGGGCGCTGCCGCCTATCAAAAGTCTTGACGGTTCGATGACTAAAGTAGGAGAGGAGCGATACGCAAATGTCCTGGGAAAAACAATTCGCAGAATTTGCCGGCCGTCTGCAAAATGACGGCCTTCCTCTGGCAATAAGACTCTGGAATGGCGACACGGCAATCGGCAGCAATCCGGCAGTAGTGATCTCCGTTCCTACTCTCGCAGCGTTGCGTCATTTGTTTAATCCAACTCTCGACAGCCTCGGGCGTGCATACGTCGAAGGGAAAATTGAAATCGAGGGGTGCGTCCATGACATCGTCAACGTCGCTACTCGCCTCGTCGCTTACGGAAAACATTCCGGAATTCCGTCGTCTCCAAACCCGTTCAAGTTTCTCCATACACGTAAAACAGACGCAGATGCCATTGCATATCATTACGACGTCTCCAACGAATTTTATTCACTCTGGCTTGACCGTAATATGGTTTATTCATGCGGCTATTTCATTACACCGCAAGATAGCATCGAGACGGCCCAGATCCAGAAAATAGACCATATTCTCGACAAGGTAAATATTCAGCCGGGAGATCGACTGCTCGACATCGGTTGCGGCTGGGGGGGGCTCATCATGCGCGCCGCGGAAAAATATGGCGCAAAGGCGCTGGGTATTACGCTCTCGCAGAACCAATACGAATTTGCAAAAGAGCGCATATCCACAGCGGGACTGAGCGACCGCTGTGAAGTCCGGATCCAGGATTATCGGGACGTGACAGGCAAGTTTGAACGGATCACCAGTGTCGGCATGTTCGAGCATGTCGGGCTTAAAAACCTGCGCAGCTATTTCGCAAAAATTGAAAGCCTGTTGACGGACAACGGCGTCGTGATGAATCACGGCATTACTTCCTGCGATGTGGATTCAAAGATATCTCACTGGGGCGCCGATGACTTTATGGACAATTATGTATTCCCTGACTCGGAGACGCCACATATAGCACTTACACTCAAGGAGATGTGCGGTGCCGGGTTGGAGCCTGTGGATGTAGAAAACCTGCGCAGGCACTATGTATATACGCTCAACCATTGGACGGAACGTTTCGAGCAGCAATCGGATCGACTGCGGGCAATTGCGGGAGAAAAGCGCTACCGTATATGGAGGCTGTATCTGGCAGGTTGCGCCTATGGCTTTGCACAAAACTGGATATCACTACATCAGATATTGGCGGTCAAGGCAGGCTTCGGCGCCCTACCACTGACCCGCGACTATATTTACCAGTGATTGGACTTGATGCGCCGTCCACGATATTTCATCCTCATGAGGAATGATGCATGTGATTTGATTTGAAATATCGGGCTAAGTGCGGAAGCGCACAGATAGCCAAAAAGGATTTCGTTATAGTTAAACCAATCCCTGTTTCACGCAAGTGAAGCTTCACCCACCCGGCGCAAGTCTGGTGGGATTTTTTTTGGGGAAAATACGGCGTAAAGAAGCGGTCTAAAAAGTACATTATGAGCCACCAGCTGCCACCTTGTATGCAGCAGCAAGCAGGCGAGCACTAATGGTGAGGTTTGCAGGCCTCGCCGATTTTGGCGCAACCTCAAAACGGACCTTTCCCCCAACAACGACAAAATTGATCATGCTCCCAAGTGCGAATGCTTCTTCCGACTCGGTGATAGTCAGAATGTGCAGCGCTTTTGCCGTAGTGAGGATTTCCGTGAGCCGATTGTGAACCGAACTTCCAACGAAAAGCACATTGATATCTGCAACTGCATCATCAATACGGAGTTTACGCACGATCACGGTTCGCTCGTTGATGGTTCGCCCGGCGACCATTTGGGAAAGCTCATCTGCCAAAGCATCGGCACCGATGACGCCGATCTTGAGCGAGGTCTCGGAATTTGCAAACGTCTGGTCGGGCCACTCAACGTAGCCCCCAAATTTTGAGAGGTAGGCAGCTTTTACCTGGCGCTCGGAAGCGTCCAGATGATCTACCGGCTGCGCCACTGAATACCGGAAATTGACCAGCGTTGCAAGCGAGATGCCGATTAACAGCAGCCGCCCGCAAATACGCATCCTTTGCGTCCCGATTGAAATTTTAGTTAGATATGCCATACAGCCTTGAAAAAGAGGCTGCGATCAAATGGGATGCCGGTCGCATCCGCGCCGAATTCCACATGTGTTGAGTTGAAGAGATTCTGGCCAACGACGGAAAGTTCCAGATCGGGACGAACCTTCCAACCAAATCGCAGGTCCAGAGTCGTATATGCGGACACAACTGGTTTTGGTAATTCCCCCACGTGATGAACTGTCATGTCCAACGACATTCCTTCCGAAATATCGTACGAAGAACGCAGCATCCAATATTGTTTCGGATCGTTGTTTGCCAGACCGGTCAAACCTGCAGCGTCATGGCTATCCGGTGTCAGATTCTCCTGAATTTTTTGATCCACGAATCCGGCCGTCAAGCGCCACGCGCGCAAGGCTTGCCAGCTACCCCACATCTCAACGCCATGGGTCGTTCCTTCGGCTTTGTTGAGGAAAACAGAATCCAAACCGCCAGGACCGGGTTCAAGCGTACGCAACTTGTCGTAGCTGCTGTGAAATACGGTGACAGAATAGGAGACGCTAGGAACCGGTTGCACGCGATATCCGACCTCAACCACCTTCGCAACCTCTGAAGCGAAATCCGGTCCGCCTGCAAGTATGTAGTGCGGCGTGCCGGCAATCACGATGGGGGCCGGAGGTGCATAAAGATCCCGGTCAATGCGCGACGGTGCACGGACCGCACGCGATGCAGATCCCCAAATCAACTGGTTCGTGGCGGGGCTCCATGCCAGGCGAATATTCGGGAGCGATTCCATGCCGGTATAGTTGTTATGCTCAAATTTCCAGCCCAACGTCAGGCGCAGAGTCTTCCGCAAATCAATCTCATCCTGAGCGAACACATTCCCCCAATGCATGTCCAGCGAACCTGGTAAAAATGCGAAACTTGTACTGTTCACGACGCGGTCCTGGCTGTAACGATATCCCCCGCCCCAGATAAGATTGTGAACTTCGGCCAATTGGATGGAATGCTGCAATTCCATATCGATCGTATTCAAATGCTCGTTAAATGCGTGGGGCTGGTCGCGCTTGGTCTGATCCAAATATATTTGGAAACGAATGTCCGAATCATCGGCCAGCTTCTTGTTTAAACGCCCCAACAGATTGGCGCCGCCCGTGTAGATATCCCTGGTACCGAACTGATGCAAGCTAGCGTTATAGGCATCACCCTGCACGGTGACAGCATCACCCTGGCTACCCCAGTCGCTGCGAAATCCGGCCTGTTTCCTGTGCCAACCGTCCGCCGCATCTACACCTTTTACGTTCTGCGTATCGTCGTTCTCCGCGTATTTTCCATAGACGCGATAATGACCGCCATTACCCAGCTCACCTCCATAACGCAGCACGCCATTTTTCTCATCGACGCTTCCACCTGCACTAAGCAATCCGCCCTGGGTGTCAATTGCGGAGCGCGTAATCACGTTGATGACACCGTTGACCGCGTTGGCACCCCAAATTGTCGCGCCTGGGCCACTGATCACCTCGATACGCGCAACGTCTTCGAGCACCACGTCCTGAGCATCCCAGAACACGCCGGAAAATAACGGTGAATAGACGCTACGGCCATCTATAAGTACAAGCAATTTATTTTCAAACGGACTATTGAAGCCGCGGGCTGTGACCGCGTAATTCCTCGCGTCGACGCGAGCGACCTGGAGATTCGGTGCCAGGCGCAATGCCTCCGGCAAAGTTGTTGCTCCGGATCGACGAATATCTTCACCGGTGATAACGAAAACCGAGGCTGCCGCATCGGCGAGCCGTTCGCTTTTCTTGGAAACAGAAATAATTTCGATGTTTGCCAGCTCCTCCAATGACATGTCAATGAGGTTACTGGTGGACAGCGTTTCCGCATTTACGGAAAGGGAAATTGCGAGAAGTGTAATGCCAAGGGGTATTGGCTTTAATAACTTGACAACATTCTTATTCTGTCGTTTTCGAAAAAATGGCGATTTATTCACAGGCTCCCTATACAAAAATGCTGGCTCAGTACCCTCTTATTGACGAGCCTTGTCACCGCGTTTATTTTTGTCACTACTCAGCCGACATTTGATGCAGGCGTCAAATTGTCAGCCCTTTGAGAGTGTAAAGTTACAGCGGTGTTGCGACCCTTGATATTTATCAACAGTTGGCGTAAAGCACAATATTCGAGTTTTTCCCGCAATAAGGTCGCATAAGGCTCCATCAACCCACCGAATGGTATTGATAGCCAATTCCCGATGCACTTGGCGCTGGATGGAGCGACACTTTGCCTATGACGTCGTAATTTGAGATGCCTCCGTTAAAAAAAGCTGACAGGTATCGATACAGCAGGTGCCAGTCCAAACATTGTTGAGCTACCTCTGGATCAATGCCGTGGATTAGCATTGCAGCATGTGCAGCCGGTACGGTTTGATGATGGAGGCACTGGCATGGACTAGTCTAACCAGTGTATGTACCAGTGTATGTATTTGTACAAATCAGCCTATTTTCATATTTATGGGATGGCGCCCGCCGCACCAACAGGTATATCATTCCGGCCAGCCTGACCACCATTACGGCGGCATCGACCGCTTTAAAGCAGGGTCCTCAGCTCACTACGGCAATAAAAGCCCAAGCCTTCATCAACTCAACATCAACGGATCCCTTTTTATGTCGAATCAAGTCGCCCAAGACATGAGCACGTCGTCACCATTTATTTTTTCACTCGCGACAAAAGCGCTCATTGCCCTGATTACAACCAGCTTGCTCCACAATGCGGCTTACGCAGTTGAACCGGCGCATGACGCCGCATCGACTACGCCGCCCGCAATTGCCAAGACGGCAAAACCCGCCGCCGCGATTTCCCTGGAAAATCTTTTCAAGAGCCCGCAATTTGGCGGTGCAAATCTTTCTCCAGACGGAAAAAATCTGGCCGTTACGACATCAATCAATGGCAGGCTGCAACTTGCAGTGGTCGATCTTGATACAAAAGCAGTCACTCCAGTAGCCGGCTTTGACGACGCAGATATCGCTTCAACGCATTGGGTCAATAACGACAGGCTGGTTTTTGACCTTATTGACCGTGATTCTGAAAAATACAGTACCTGGCATGACGGACTGTTTGCCGTTAACCGTGATGGCAGCAAACTTATTGAACTAATGGCGACACACCGCAAGCAAATTGATCAGATAGAGATGGGCAACCGAAATTCAGGTGCCTTTAAAACCTATCTCCGCCATCTGTACTACATCGGGAGTTATGGCGACGGCTCAAACGACATTCTGGTGGAAGAAGGTAATGGTCGCGATGATGAAACAAGCGCGTACAAAGTCAATTCCCTTACCGTCCACAAGAAGCAGTTTCTTTTTAAGGTAAAAGGAATTCCGACAGGGTTTGTCGCCGACAATAATCAACTGGTTCGCGTCGTAACTTCCAGGGGTGACGGCGACAAAACAGAGATAATCTCGTACCGCGACGATGCTTCCGACAACTGGAAAGAACTGGCAGAAGTATCTACGATAGATCCGAAATTTTCGGTAATCGGATTTGATAGCGACAACAAGACCATGTATGTAAGTGCGCGAAACGGAGAGGATAAAGCAGCGATCTATCAATACGACTTCGCGAACAACAAGCTTGGGGCAAAAATTGCATCCGACAAGGAGGTCGACGTAGACGGGGTGAGAGATCTTGTCACGGATAAAAACACCCATAAGGTGCTTGGAATTCGTATCTATAGTGAACCGCCGAAAACTCAATGGCTGGATGAAAAATACGCAGCAGCGCAAAAAACGCTTGATGCCAGCTTCCCGGACAAGGTCAATGTTATCTTTGCCGGCGATATCAATGCGCGCGTCGTAGTTTTTTCTTATTCCTCAACCGATCCCGGAAAATACTCGCTGTTTGACCCCGCAAAGAAAAAGCTGGAGCCTCTATTTTCATCAATGCCGCAGATCAATCCGGGCGAAATGGCTGATCAGCTGATTTTTGACTACGTTGCGCGTGACGGTCTTCATATTCCTTCCTACCTGACGATACCAAAAGGACGGGAGATGAAATCATTACCTCTGGTTGTGTATGTACATGGTGGACCATGGACACGTGATTATTTCGGATTCGACCCGACGGTTCAATTTTTAGCGAGCAGAGGCTACGCAGTATTTCAGCCGGAATTCCGGGGCTCGAGCGGCTATGGCTGGAATCATTTTACAAAGGGCTGGAAAGCTTGGGGCCTCTCCATGCAGGACGACGTAACCGATGGCGTGAAAGACCTGGCAAAGCAGGGAGTGATCGATCCTGCGCGTGTATGCATTATGGGTGCGAGCTACGGTGGTTACGCGACGCTGATGGGGTTGGTGAAAGATCCAGACCAGTACAAATGCGGAATTGATTTATTGGGTGTTTCTGACATCAACCTCATGTTTACCACTGGGTTATGGAGAAGAAGCGATGAAGTCAAGTATGGATTCACCGCGCTTATTGGCGACAGAGACAAGATGCGGGATCAGTTTACCGCCACGTCACCGGTCAAACAGGCGCAAAAGATCACTGCACCGGTATTCATGGCATATGGCGAATTCGATCAACGGGTACCGCTGATTCACGGTGAAGGGATGCGCGACGCATTGAAGAAAAATGGAAATACGTATGAGTGGATGGTTCTCGAGAAAGAAGAGCATGGATTTACCAAGATGGAAACCCGATTAAAGCTTTTTTCTGCAATCGAAAAATTCCTGAATAAATATAATCCGGCAGATCCCGTCTCAGTAGCAAAGTGATACAAAAAAAGGGCGCGCATCTCGATGAGTTGCATCGGCGCGCCGCCCTTTCAGGATCAATACAGGTGGCTTAAATTGGTCATGGTGACTACCCAGCTAATACAGAATGCGGCTAATGGAAAAACGGTGCCGACACGAAATTGAATTCACCGACGATGCGTGACAGACTGAAGAGAATCAGAATGATCGCCACGATCGCCACAATTTTTTGACGTGTTGTCCACCGGCTGGTGGTCTCTTCTATTTCTTCATCGTCTTGCAACATATTTCTGCATTCCTTATTTATATCAATGCCATGAGTCTGATCGGCACAATCACCTACCCTATAATTTGAGCATGAGTATTAGATAGTCGGACTTATGCAAAATCATAAGGTAGGGTGCGCCCTGCGCACCAATGTTAGCGACGCTGGTGCGCAGGGTGTACCCTACAAATACGGATGTTTGCCTAATTTCCAATAATGAACCGATTTACGTTAACGTGCTGCTATAGGCTTCTTGCGCTATTTTTACCGCATCGTCGACACTCAGACCACAGAGCGACGCCGGCAATAGGCCAGGGATCGCCGCGAGGGCGAGAACTTCTTGTGCCGGTTCCTTCAAACGTGCGAACAGAAGCTGTTTATGCAAAGCAGTGATCGATACGAAAAAATCACGCAAGGCCTCTACGCTCGAGCTATCCAGATCCGGAGATTCTTCCAGACTCAAGATGATCGTATGGACATGCTCGTCGGTGCCTGCGATATAACTCCGCACCTGTGTCAATATCCGCTCGGCATTTGCAAAAAATAATGCGGTTTCAGGACGCAATATGATAATGCCGGGTATGGACTGAGCTTGGGGATGCGTTGCGCTGTTGACGAAATCGTGACCGCCATCAAGCTGCCAGAGTACCGAAACGGAAGATTCCGCCAGCTTCCGCAGCAGCATGATCAGACTGACTGCAATTGCAGCCAGCAATCCGTCCAGCACACCGAACAGCAGAACCGCAACTATCGCCGCAACCATGACAAACCGGTCACGTCGCCATGCGAAATAAGACCGGAACACAGCAGGATGCAAGGTGTGGCTAACCGCATGAATCACCACCGCGGCAAGTACCGGCACCGGAGTCAATGCAATCTCCGGCAGCATCGTCAGAACGATAGCAAGCACGGCCAATGCGGCACACCATCCGGCCCATTTTGATCGTGCACCGGCTGCATCATTTGCCGACGTTGCGGAGTAGCCGGCACCTACAGGCATACCCTGAAAAACACCCGATACCAGATTGGAAATTCCAAACGCCATCAGATCGCGATTTGGCGATACCGCATCGCCGTGTTTCATCGCAAAGCCGCGAATTGAACTATACGATTCGGCATACAGAATCATGACCATCGCCAAGCCAAGTTCTCCCAAGCGCAACCATTCAGCTTGGGAAAGGTTGGGCAAGGTCGGCGCAGCCAGTTGCAAATTGATGGTGCCGACGACATCGACTCCGTACTGTTGCAGGTTGAGCCATTTGCCGGCTGCGATACCAATCCCGATTACCAGCAGCCCTCCCGGCAGACGAGGAACGCGTGCGAACAAGAACAGTAACGCCAGAGCGACGATGGCGATAACGCCTCCGATGCGGTTCCATGCGCCCATCTGACCGAACAACTCAGGGACAAACAATGCAAGATTGTTGTGCATGGCATGCACGCCGACGATCGTGGCTACCTGTTTGAGTATGATCACGATGGCAAGGCCAAATGCAAAGCCTCGCAAAACGGGCTTGGCGATAAAATCGGAGACGCTTCCTATCCGAGCCAATGCTGCAGCTGTAAAAAACACGCCCGTTACAATAACCAGTCCGATGGAGAGCGCAAGCCTGAGACCGGCGTCGCCATTTGCAATTGACGCCGACGCTGCCGCCAACACCGCGGCCGATGACGAAGTCGCGGCGACTATTGCGTAGCGACTAGTGCCGATTAATCCATAGCAGACCAGACCGGCGAACAGGGCGATGACGCCGGCTTGCGGTGGAAGATTTGCGATACTCGAATATGCCACCGCCTCCGGCAGCAACAATCCGGCAAGTGAGAGTCCGGCAATAATATCCGACCACCTATCCACATCCGTCGGAGCCGCACCTGCTTCCGCTTCCACTTCATTAAGCGATGCAGTCACCTGTTATCCCTCTACGGTTCCGCACCAGCCGGGTAGATAACGAGCCTCCTGCGAGCGTGCGAGTTTCTTTGCCCGATTCATCGCTTTATCGAAATCTTCTGTAATTTGCGTGGGAAGAATCCTGCTGCGAAAAAAATCCGCCCATAAAAATTCACTGAAGGGGGTTACATCCTTTGCGTACCCGCCGGCGCGACGCAACTCTCCGGCGAGACTGCGGTAAGGGTCATCCTGCAAATGGGTCAGGTGACACGGCACCGTAAGAAAGTCCCGTCGCGTACCTTCGCTATCGTAAGGATGCACCCATTGATGATGATCCATTACGCTCCAGAATTTCAATGGATCCAGCCAGGATAAATCTTTCAGCAACATCAGGCTGACGGTACCAACATCTTCCTGCAGTAACGCAAGTCCGAAGTGATGATGGTCAACGATGAAATATTTATTGTCGGGGCCGAGAATCGCAGGAAACCAGTGACTGGCCAACGCTGCAGTACGCGCCTTTTTACCTAATTCGCCCCACTGTTTCCGCTTGAGTGCAACCTCCATCTTTCCCACTGTGATTTGTGTAGGGTGAAGTTTTTCAAGCTTGGCATGAATAAGTTGCGGATGTGGGTGTGGCATGCAGTCTCGCTGAAAGTAGTTTCCTCGCTCGGACGAACGCCGATGATGAAGCATTTTGCTGCACTTGACGCAAAGGCACAAGTATAAAAATGTACGCTATGAAAATCAGGAGTTTCCGTAACATTGAGCTATATCGATACGGTCATCCGCATATAGTCGAAACTCCATGCTATGACTTTTATACAGGAGATACGCATGGCCCGGATTCCTGATGCGACGTTTGAGGGATATAACATTTACACCCTGGCTGTTCCTACTGACAACGGTAGATGGTCGGCAACGAGTGAAATAGAAAGACATGGCGCGCCAGGGTCAGAAATATTCCAGGCTTTTGGCGGACCATTTTTGGGAAATACAGAGGAGGCCGCGAAAGCAGATGCCTGCAACGATGCAAAGCATAAAATTACGGATATCGTTGCAAGGCCTGTTTAAGATTTCGAATATCAGATGTCCTGCGCTCATATGCAAGTAGCACCGTTTGCCATTAATTGACGTTCGCGGAAATGAATCGTCCGGAACGCTATCCGCAGAGGTTGGGAACCGCTACGTCGTAGCCACAGAATTGCCCATCATTTTTGGACGAAAGACGGCGCCAAGATGTCTGAAGCCGACAGCAAAAACCCCGCATGGGAACTGCACGATTCATAGGTTATTGTTCAACTGGCGAAATGACGTGCATCACGCCAGCTTGGCCCCCATCAAGGTTTGATATAGGCAGCTTTTTCTTCAATCTGCAGACGGGCAATTTCAGCCACCGCTGCCGGAACAATCGTCGCTTCAGGAACAACGGCTTCATCGCCGAGCTTGCGTCCGTTCAACGTATTACGGCAAACCTTGAAGGCCACACCCCTGCCGGCCAGCGCTTGTATGGCAGGAGCGTATGGCTTGCCGGTGCTGTCCTGTGCATCTTTCAGAAGGAAATCAATGCCTTTGCCATTGCTGACGACATGGATCTTGGTATCCGGTACGGCATTAAGATGGTTCGTGATATTACCCAGCACCATACGGGCATTTGCACTGTCGTTGATATGGTAGACCACGGTCCCGCCGGATGCCCAGGCAATACCCGAAACAGCAAAGGTGGCGGCGATAGCGAATAACTTCAGCAGACGGGTGAATTTCATTTTTTTCCTTATCAAGTTTGTGCAATGTTTGAATAATGTTTAATGCGTGTATGTAGTGCTATTTATAGGCTATTTGTAGACGGCAGAAGACGGCGAACACATCCAGCCATTATTTTGTTGGTCCGAAGTCCTGTGTCATTTGAGGTAGCTCGGTGCACTCGCCACTCGCTGGACTTTGACGGCGGGCTTTTTTTCACCTACCGGGATCGCCAGGCTCAAGTGGTTTTGCTTCGGCGCAATCTCGCATGCGAAATATGGTGAGACGGCGCATGGCATGTTGTAGGCCTTGTTAAAATCCAGCGCCACTTTGTCGCCATCCAGTTTGGCGATCGGCACCACTCGTCCGCCGGCATAGGTTGCCTTGCCGGTGGTCGTGTCAAAGAAAAAGCCGACATAGCCTTCCTTGCCGCTAGGCTGCACCTCCAACTGATATTGTTTGCCATTGCGCTCGAAACTCACCACGCCCAGAATTTGCGTTGAGCGTGTGCTGCCAAGGGCAGTTTCGTATTCCAGTGTCTTCGGAGCATCGAACGGCGTGAAATGGCCCGGCACCAGCCACTTTGCATCGACCGCGTACCACTGCTGGCCCGGAAAATCGCGAAGCGCGCTGCTGTTCGGGTCGTACACCCGAATCGAACGGCCCTGCTCTTTGTCGAGCAGTTCGAGTTTCAAGCGGCCGATGGATGCCTCGGGCAGCTTGCCAACTGCATTAGTCTTCCACGCAGCATGCGTCACCACTGCGCCACCAAGCGCAACCGGTACCGCGCCGGTAGTTTCCAATGTCAATTCATCGCCCTCCAGTTTAACTACGCCAACCTGCGACGGCGCGACATCTGCCGGCAACAGCACTTCATTGGAAGGATAAGAGCCGATGTGATTCTCTCCCGGGTGCAGCCAGAACATGCCAATCGCGGCCAGCGGACCGTGTTCTGACACCAGGCGGCTTCCGGCTTCCTGTCGCCATTGAGCGACCGAAGACGAGTAGCTGTTTTCCGCAGCATATGCACCGACAGAAAACAAGCCGGCCAAAACGGCCGCGAGGGGAAAGGTAAATTGCAATGATTTCATGAGAACTCCTGTTGATAGTATGTGTGAGATGGGTGCATGCCGTTCAAGACTTGTTTTTCGTGGCGTCACGCAGCCACTGCTGCAGCAAGGCGGCATCAAGCGGGCCGGTATGTCGTTGCAACACCTGACCACGCTCGTCCAACAGCAGTGTGAAAGGCAGCGCCGCAATACGGTTGCCTGCCACCTGCATCAGACTGTTGCCGTTGTCCTCGGCCAGCAGCACCGGATAATCGATGCCGGCCTGTTTTGCGAATTTGCGAACCTGCTGACCGTTGTCTATCGCAATGCCTATGACTTCCAGGCCTTGCTGCCGCCATTCCTTGCGCGCAGAAATCAAATGAGGGACCTCTGCACGGCAAGGCAGACACCACGTGGCCCAGAAGTTGACCACGCGCAGCTTGCCGCCCCAGTCGTCAAGACGATGGATTTTCTGATCCGCGCCGGTGAGTGGCGTACCAAGCAACACCTTCGGTGCGGACTCGGACCATGCCGCGGGTGCAAGCAATGCGGCGCTTAACGATAGCGCCGTCAAGCATAGGATTTTTAGTCGCGAATTATTTTTCCGCGAATTATTTTTCCGCGAAATACTTTTATTACTCATGTGTTATTCCTGATGTGTTATTCCGGTCTGGTGCCTGGACTCGATCGGAAAATATTCGCTCAAGGCATCAATCGGCAGAGCTCCTTACGCAAGCCCCGTGCCATGGCTTCAAGCTGGCTGGCAGCCCCAAAAGCAACAGCCGGCACCTGGCAACTGCTGCTGTGGCAACATCCGCATGCACGAAATGCTTCAAATGCAGCAGCGCCGTACCGAGTCAAATAAAAAACCTCATATCGTTATCGGTTCTTGTTATTGGATCAATGCACATGATTCATTTACAGTCTCTTCAAGCGCCACATCCTGGAAATTGAAATCATGAGATCTTCCGCACCGGTAAAACTTCTTTCCTTCCCGAATACCGACCAGATGGCACTATCGATTCGTGCCAAGGCCCAGGTGTTCAGCGATCCGGTTTCGCTGCAAATCCTCGCGCTGATCGAAAGGTTAGCCACGGCGGATGCCACCGTGTTGATCATCGGAGAAACCGGCACCGGCAAGGAACTGGTCGCACGCCACATTCACCAGCAGAGCGGTCGCAGCGGTCCTTTCGTCGCCGTCAATTGCGGCGCGTTCAGCGAATCGCTGGTGGAAGCCGAACTTTTCGGCCATGAGAGCGGTGCATTCACCGGCGCACAGCAGGCTCGCGCCGGGTGGTTTGAAACAGCGAACGGCGGCACACTTTTCCTCGACGAAGTAGGCGACCTGCCGCCGGCGATTCAAGTCAAATTGCTGCGCGTGCTGCAGGAGCGACAGGTCACACGCATCGGCTCGCGCAAATCGGTGGCACTGGACGTACGCCTGGTCGCGGCCACTAACGTGGATCTGGAAAAGGCGGTGCAGGCCGGTCACTTTCGCCTTGATCTCTACTATCGTCTCAACGTTGCGCCTGTGCGGCTGCCGGCATTGCGGGAACGTCGCGGCGACATCCTTCCTTTGGTGGATCATTTCATCGATATCTACCGGCACAAACTTGGGCTGGGCGAAATCACGCTGACCCCCGACGCCGAATTGGCCTTGCAGCGCTATAGCTGGCCGGGCAATATTCGCGAGCTGGAAAACGTCGTTCATTACTCGTTGATCCTGTGCTGCGGCAACACGATCGATCTGGCCGATCTGCGTCTTCTCAATTTTTCTCCGACTGCAGGCGTTCAAGCTGCTCCGGGCGCATTTGCCGGCATGGCCGGCGGCAGTACGCTGGACCAATTGCAGTCGGTGTTGCAGCAGCTGTTGAAAGAAAATACCGAATCACTATACGAGGTGGTCGAGCAATTGCTGATTACGACTGCCTTCGACCATGCCAACGGCAATCAGGCGGAGAGTGCGCGGCGGCTTGGAATTTCGCGCAATATCCTGCGCGCTCAATTGAAACGCTTCGGCCTGCTCGATAGCAGTTTCCATCACGCGCCAGCGCTTGCTCAAAGCGACATTTAATCTCAGAGCCCGATAACAGTCGCATCGTTAAACACCGGCATGCTGGATTTGGCGATGCGAATAGCGGTCGGCTGTCTGCTTTCACTCACCGTAAATTCAACCATTACATCGCCGCTTGGTCCCATGCGTTGAGCCTGGGCCGGGAACGCGACCCGGCTGCGCACCTCCACGGCGAAACTGACTTGCTTCAGCCTTCTTATGCAATGCGCATGCGAGCCACGGCCAACGCCGATTGCAAATACGATCGCTCCTATTTCATTAGAACGTACACATTTAAATCCGTCTTTCCCGCGCATGCGGGAATCCATACAACGCTTGATAGAGTCGCCTCCCTATGGATTCCCGCGTGCGCGGGAAAGACGGAGATTTTCTCGGCCATTTTTCGTAAGTCCTATTCATGAATGAGGAAGAAATACGACAACGCGGCAAGCGCAATTGATTACATATTATTTGGCGCCGCATTGCTCCGCGTTGCTCACTACGCAGCAGAAAAATGCGCGCGCTGTAGCTGATGCAACAGCGTCTGATGTTAACTCCACAGTGAAAAGTCAATGGCATGAAGATTGCTATCTCCTTCTCGCGAGCTATTCACTTTTCAATACAACAGGGAGCAATACAATAATGAAATCGAGTATTTATATTCCACCGCCGCGTTCCGCAGCAAGCAAGGAACGTCGGGGAAGTTCAAGAAACAAGCATAAGTTTTTGATTGGTGCGGCCGGCATCGTGGCGGGCATATCGATGATCGCGCCCAGCGAGGTATTCGCCGCCGATGACCGTCTCATTGCAGAATTGCAGGCTGAAAATGCGCGCCTCAAGCAAGAACTGCAGCAAACAAAAAATCAACTGGATGCCCTTGCACCGCCAGCCACCGCCATCGATTCGAAAGCTGCCGCGCCGTCGTCAACAGCTGCAGAACAAACACAAAAACCAATCGACGAACCGATCGCAACCCTCGACGCAGTCACCGTTCAAGCACGTGACCGTGCGGAGAAACTGCAGGATGTGCCGATCCCGGTATCCGCCATCAGTGGACAAGCACTGGAGCGCAATAATGCGGTCACTGTGCAGGACTTTGCCAAGTTGACTCCCGGTCTCCTGGTGCACGCGCCGAATGCACGACAAACCAGTATTTCGATCCGCGGCGTCGGCAAGAACACTGCCAACGATGCATTGGAACCCAGTGTCGGTGTCATCGTCGACGGCGTTCCCGCGGGTTTCATTGCCCAGTCATGGGGTGACTTTTCTGATCTGGACCACGTCGAAGTACTGCGTGGCCCGCAAGGTACCCTGCTCGGGAAAAACACCACGCTGGGCGTGATTAACGTAGTGACAAAGCAGCCCAGCTTCAAGCCGGAGTCCAGCCTTGAACTCAGCGCCGGAGACCACCAGTCCTTAGGCGTCAAGGCCATGATCGGCGGCCCCATTCAGGACGGCGTGCTGGCTTTCCGTGCCTCTGTGTTTGCCGAAAAACGCGATGGTCCATTCGCCGATATTGCGCCGGACCACAGCAACGAAACTTTCCAGAATCGCGACCGTCTAGGCGGAAGACTGCAATTTCTGTTGGTGCCGACATCAACCCTGACGTTTCGCCTGAGTCTGGATCGACAACAATCGTCTGAAATGTTTCCATTCAGTGATCCGCCACTGATCGGAGATCCTGCCGCCTTCCCGAACGGTAAATCGAGAACCGCCAACAACGCGCTGACTTATTCCTCGCGCCTTGCACGGCCGTATTTCGGCGACTATAAGCCATTGATTGGCGACTGGGACCATCTGGTCAATATCGGTTCCCGGCCAACGCTCGGCTCATCCAATGGCGTGACTTCCGAAATCAACTGGACGCCGACCGAAGAGACGACCCTAACCTCGATCACCGCTTACCGCAATTCGCTGTTCGATGCCAAAAATGCAGAATGGCTGCCGTTTGACATCAGGCAATATGGTGCAGTCATCCACCAAAACCAGATTTCCCAGGAATTCCGTATCAACTCATCGCTCAGCAAGACGATCGACTATACAACCGGTTTGTACCTGCTGGACTCGAAGGTGGCCCCGGTGGACCGCACCCTGTACGGCGAGGATGCCGGTGCATTTTATGCCACGGCTGCGAACTACAATGCGTTGAAAAATACTTCCGTCGGCAATCGGCTGCTGCAGGATTCTTTGCGTGGGCTGTTCTTGAATACGCCCGCCCATCCGGATACCAAAAGCGTGGCCGAATTTGGCCAGCTCAACTGGCATCTCGATGAAAAAACCACAGTGACGCTGGGCCTGCGCCGAACCGACGAAACCAAGACTAACGACTACGCCAAGCTGATCAATACCGATTCGGCATTGCTGTCCAACATCGCCGCAACCACGTTCAACGCCGCAGGCAACGCGACCGGAGGCATCTACAATGGTGCTACTGCAGCCGAGATCGCAGCAGCCAAATCCGTGCGCGCCAGCCAAGCCAACAACCTGGGCACTATTGCCGGCGATACGATCAAGGCACCAGCCTATGCATGGCTGGTCAATCCGAGTTACAAGCTCAATGACGACATATTGCTCTACACGTCGGCTGGTTATGGCGAAAAATCCGGCTCGGTACAATTCAATACAAGCTCGCTCAAACCCCAGAATGTCAATCCGGAAAAAGCGCTGGATTTTGAGCTCGGCGCCAAATCGACCCTGCTCAATCATTCGCTGGTCATTAATGGCAACCTGTATCAAACCCACATCAAGGACTATCAGCAGAACCTGACGGTGATCGATCCGATTCTGAGCGCGCAGACCGGCGGCACGGCTTATCGTACCTTCCTTGGCAATGCCAAGGGCGTGACCTTGCGCGGTGTCGAAGTGGACGGCAGCTATGCAATAACCAAACGCTTCGGATTCAATTTCAGCGGTGCCTATAACAAGGCCTTTTATTCGGACTTCGCAAACTCACCATGCCCGTCGGATATAGCGGGAGAACCGGGTGGCACGCAGCAATGCGATTTCACCGGCCGGCAATTGCCGTTTGCACCGAAGCTTACTGCCAGTCTCGGCTTCGACTACCGCGTACCGCTGCATGGAAATTATTCGCTGCATGCCTACAGCAATGCCGCCTATCGCGGCAGCGCCAATTACAATGCGGGCCTGTCCGACCTGGGCCTGCAAGGCAGCTACACCGTCGTCGATGGCGGCATCGGCATCCAGGCCAACGACGACAAATGGGAACTGGCCCTGGTCGGAAAGAATCTGGGCGATACGCATTATGTAACCAGCATCGGCGCGTATAGCACGTCGGGCGCGGTGACAGCAACACCTGGTGACCGGCGCTATCTTGGTATCGTGCTGCGCGCCAGGCAGTTTTAACGGATCGAGGCTAAGGGAGGGCGCAGCAGCGCCATGCCCTCCCAAGCCAAAATATGCCCTCTGTGCTTCATCCATATTCAAGCTCAACCAGGCAATATTCATATACGGAGCATTTCAATGCGTCACACCAAAATTAGTACGCGACTCACTTTATTACCGATACGTAAGCTGGCACTGGCCATTTCAATATTCATGCTGGTGTCACCCGTGGCAATGGCCGACACTACCTTGCTCAACGTCTCTTATGACGTAACGCGTGAATTATTCAAGGATATCAATCCCGCGTTTATAGACGAATGGAAAAAAGTCTCCGGCGAAACCATCACCATCAATCAATCGCATGGCGGCTCCAGCAAGCAGGCGCGATCGGTGATCGATGGTCTGGAGGCGTCGGTCGTCACCATGAACCAGGCCAATGACATTGACATTCTGGCTGATCATGGACTGGTGCCGGCAGACTGGGCAAAACGCTTTCCATACAACGCGTCGCCTTTTTATTCAACCATGGTGTACCTCGTGAGAAAAAGCAACCCAAAGCAAATCAAGAATTGGGAAGATCTCGCGAAACCCGGCATTAAAGTGATTGTGCCGAATCCGAAAACCTCCGGCAATGGCAGATATACCTATCTTGCTGCATGGGGATCGGTCGTCAAAAAAGGCGGCACAGAAGCCCAGGCACGCGATCTCGTTACCCGCCTGTTCAAAAATGTCCCGGTCCTTGATGGCGGCGGACGAGGGGCGACCACGACGTTTACGCAGCGCGAAATCGGCGATGCGCTGATCACGTTTGAAAATGAAGTGCAACTGGTGCGCAAGGAATTCGGCGACAACTTTGAAGTCGTTTATCCGCCGTCCTCCATCCTGGCAGAATCGCCGGTTTCAATCGTCGATAAATTCGTCGACAAGAACAATACAAGGAAGCAAGCAACCGCTTACCTCCAGTTTTTATATTCTGAACCGGCACAGGACATCATCGCGCAGCATTTTTTGCGCCCACGTTCTGCTATCGCGGCAAAAAAATATGCCGCCTCATTTAAGCCGATCACTTTATTTACGGTAGATGAAATTTTTGGCGGCTGGAAGAATGCGCAGAAAAAACACTTTGACGACGGTGGTGAGTTTGACAAAATTTACCTGCCAAACAAATGACTGAGAGCACTTAATCAAGATGTTGACATTTAGCATCCCATTATGCACGAGCAGGTAGCGTCGGTCGTAGTGCATCGGTGCACGCTAACACCACCGCCTACCATCAGTACAACATGATCCTGGTAAAAGAAAATATGGTTTTTGGCAGATTCATTTTAAAATTTAGTTCTCGTTTCCTGGCTGCGTCGTGCTTATCCATGTTGACTGCTGGCGCGCATGCGCTGTCCGACCAAGCCGCTACCGAGCAAGTGCAGGCGCAACTGATTGCGTCAGTCGATGCAGTACATCCTGGTCAGAAAATCCTGCTGGGCGTACAACAACGCATTGCCCCGCACTGGCATACTTACTGGATCAATCCCGGCGATTCCGGCATCAGCACAAAAATTGTGTGGAACCTTCCGCAGGGTGCGACAGCGGGAGAAATTCAATGGCCACATCCCAGTCACTTTACGATGGGACCGGTGACCAATTACGGATACGAGAATGAAGTCACGCTACTGTCCGAAATTTCAATACCAGACTCAGAAAAAACAGGTGGCACCTTTCCCATCAAAGCCAAAGTCAGCTGGCTGGTCTGTCAGGAAATTTGTATTCCGCAGCAAGTTCAATTGAGCCTGGCGCTGCCGATAGTCGCAAGCACTCAGCCGGTACAAATTAATCCTCTCATCGAAAAAGCGCGTACCGCTTTGCCGCTGGCAAGTCCGTGGCCAGTCACCGTCCAATCTGCAAAGGATGGATTGTGGCTCAAGATCGAAGGCGCGGAGTTGCGATCGGCGAACGTCAAAGAGATCTGGTTCTACGCCGACCGATGGGGAAAAATTTTACACAGCGCACCGCAACTGCAAAAAATACGCGGTCAGTCCGTGCTGCTTAAACTCCAACCGGGAGAGGAACCCCCGTCGGAAGATGGATCACTCACGGGCGTGCTTGTCGTAAGCGAAATGACTCCTGACGGATTACGGGAGCGCAGCTTTATCGTCGATTCTGTCGTAAAGAAAATTGCGCTGGACATAGCTGAAACATCAGTCGCGGCTCCAGTACAAGCCAGCAAATCCACGTTGGGATTTGCATCGGCGCTCCTGCTGGCTTTGCTGGGCGGTGTCATTCTCAACCTGATGCCCTGCGTTTTTCCTGTGCTCTCGATCAAGGCGCTGTCTTTGCTCCTGCAGACGCATCAAACACCGCTTCAGACACGCTTGCATGGCCTCACTTATACCGCAGGTATCTTAAGCAGCTTTGCTCTGCTGGGTGTCATTCTGAGCGTATTGAAGGCTGGCGGCGCGCAAGCAGGCTGGGGCTTTCAGTTTCAGTCGCCGTCGTTTGTACTGGCGATGGCTTATCTCATGTTTGCGGTCGGATTGAGTTTATCGGGTGAATTTTCCATCGGCGCTTCAATTGCCGGAGTTGGTTCGTCGCTAGCCGAGCGCAAGGGATATTCAGGCAGTTTTTTTTTACTGGCGTACTGGCGACACTTGTCGCCACGCCCTGCACTGCGCCATTCATGGGTGGTGCGCTCGGTTACGCCTTGACGCGACCACCTGCCCAATTGATTGCCGTGTTCCTCAGTCTAGGCTTTGGGTTGGCCTTGCCTTATCTTCTCGTGAGTTCATGGCCGCCATTGCAACGTTGGCTGCCAAAACCTGGCCGCTGGATGGAACGTGTCAAGCAAGGTCTGGCATTTCCCATGTATGGCGCCGCTGTCTGGCTGGTTTGGGTACTGGCACAGCAAGCCGGTGTCAACGCCGTGGCAATCGCACTCAGCGGCATGGTATCCATCGCCTTCGCGGGTTGGCTGTATCAGACTAGCCGTGTGGACAGCAAGTATGTAAGGCACGGCGGCACAGCGGTTGCTGTCATCGCTGTGACGGCAGCATTGATCGGTGGCATCCTCAGCATCAAGACCAACATGTCCAGCGCAGCCACAATTGCATCGACTTCAAATTCAGAAAGAAATTGGACGCCATATTCGCCGGAGCGATTACAAGCATTGCTGGCTGAAGGAAAACCTGTGTTTGTCAATCTCACGGCAGCTTGGTGTATCACCTGCCTGGTCAATGAACGCGTGGCGCTGAACGACCCCTCGGTCAAAGACGCATTTCAAAAAAATGGCATTACTTATCTCAAGGGCAATTGGACTAATCAGGATCCCGCCATCACACAATTGCTTCAACAGTTCGGCCGCAGTGGGGTACCGCTGTATGTGTTTTATGCCAAAGGACATACCCTCGAAGCAGTAGTACTGCCACAAATACTAACTCCGCAAATCGTTGTATCCGCCATTGGCACGATGTCGGATTCTGTCGCCAATGGTTCCTCTGTTTTCAGTAACCCACGACTTGTACAGCGCCCGGCCGCTATACTGTAGAACGACTTGCCCGCATGCCTGCAAAACGAGATGCGCCAAATTATATGCGCCGCGATTTCCTATTTTGCGAATGGCTTCCGGTAGTTCGGGCGCTTCAATCCGTTCAATTGGTCGCTTGCCGATGGTAAAAACCATCGCCATCGTGCAGTTTGCGCGACCATGCATTCCGAACATGATCGCGCGCCTTCACCAGTCAACGCGTAGACGTCTTGCATACATAGATTACAACCCTACGTCTTGAGTCGTGGTTGCAACTGAAACTAATTCAGATGTAACCGGCGCCCACCCTACAATTGCCAATGTTCCAACCGCACAAAATAAAATCGTTATGGCGGCTGCGACCAATGGTCGAGCTGAAGTAGATGAAGTAGAGGCTGTAGGGAGCACCATTTCGCAGTGTCCTGTTTAAATCTTGCGTATGTTGGATTTTATGATTTCTTCAACGTCGCCGACCGATTTTTGCAAGGTTCCAGTGACTTGTTTATTCAGTCCGTGAATTTGCTGCTTATTGCTTCCAACTAATTTTCCCGCTTCTTCTTGTACTTTGCCGATAATATTTTTTTGTGGCGCCGGTAACTTGATCTTTGTTCATGGTGTAGCTCCTAAGTAGGGTTATGAAAATCTATATTGGTACGTATTAGTTATACTAGCGGCCCGTCTTGAAATGCTTTGGCGCCGTAATAGGCGTGCAGGTCATGAACCCATTCAGGGTCATTCATGTCTGGCCATGCGTCCTTTTCAAAGCCCGGTGCCTTTATCAGGTGCTCCTTCTCGATATTGACCACAAAACATTTGTTCACGGTGTCAAGCCGCAATGCGCCCCACGGCACAGCAAAAAGTTTTTCGCCAATAGTAAAAACGCCGAACGACATGACCGCATATGCGACTTTTCCAGTTTGCATATCAAGCATGAATTCTTTGATGCTACCCAACTCCTCTCCGTGGTGATTGACCACTTTTTCGCCAGTCAGTGTATGTGCGCCCATTAAATGAGGGCCATTGCCTTTTTTAAGCGCTTTATAAATGCCGAATTTATCGCGTTCCAGATAACTCATATTTCTTCTCCTGCCAAAACACCAGAATGCACGCGTCTGCCAGACCGCGTCTGTTCGGAGACGAACGTAATCCACACTGATCGTGCCCGCTTGATGAGCAAATAATGCAATGTGTTCATCTGTATACGATTGAGTAGTACTGTCAAATTATGTGAACTGCTGGTTGCAAATGTGCGAGTCATTGCATAGATGGATGGACTTGGTGCGACAACGAACAGACTCTTCTTTTTTTTCTCACTATTCTAAGCATCTACGTTAATGAAGAGAAAATCATGAAATCTATCCACTCGATTGCCGCATTAGTTTTTATTTCCACGACTGTTTTAGGCGGCTGTGCAAGCAATGCTCCGCAGCAAACGACGACGTATTCGAGCGAGTCTCACCCAGACAGTCGCGGCTATGGAGAGATCGACTCAATACAGGTAATGAGCCGCAATAACAATACAAGTGGCGCTGGCGCAGTTGTTGGAGGACTGGTCGGTGGACTATTGGGGCATCAGATTGGCGGCGGCAGCGGAAATACAGCGGCGACTATCGTCGGCGCTGTAGGTGGTGCTGTTGTGGGAAACAAGGTCGAACAAAACAAGGACTCACAAACCGCAGATAGGTATCAGATCCGCGTGCACTTGGATAACGGCGACACTACCACAGTCGTACAAGACAGCGTCTACGATCTGCGCGTCGGCAATCGAGTGCGGATTGCAGATGGTCGAGTTTACCGCTACTGACCTTTGTATTTCAAACCGATTTTGAATGCCAGGAATGATTAATATGCAAAACAAAGACGCTTACATCTCGAAAATGAAATTGCAACTCGATGAGTTAAACGCAGCTCTAGATGTGCTCGAGGCGAGAGCACAGATTATGAGGGTAGACGTAAGCTGCTTATTCAAGGCGGAGATGCGCGGACTGTTGCGCAAACAATCGCAACTCGTCATTGAGAAACTCAACGAACTCGATGCTGCTAACGACGATTCATGGGAACAGATCGTCGCCGGAACTGAAAAAGTACGCGATGCCTTTATTTATTCTTTCCATAATTTCAAGTCACAGCTTTAATACGTTCCTGTCGACTGCATGTAAATTTTTTAACAGTATTTCAGGAGTAATTCATGGGCACCATTTTACTAGTTATCCTTGTCCTGGCTCTCATCGGCGCTTTTCCGAGCTGGCCGCACAGCCGTAACTGGGGCTACGCGCCCAGCGGCATTACGGGATTGATTGTCATTGTTTTGATTATCATGCTGATTACCGGCCGGATATAAGACCGCTGAAGTTGTGCGACAAATACCACCCCGACAGAAATCAAATCTCAGCTTAACCAGGCACTCAATTTTCCACTGAAAATTTCGGCTTCACGGTCAAAGATTGCGAAGCCTAATTTTTGTGTAATAAATATTTTTCACTAGGCCAATCCGAAACTCGGCTTGCACGCGAACTCACTTTTATCTGAATGACGAACCGTGTGTTAACGAACTGAATTTCCTTAACTTGCATGGCATTCTGCACATACCTGCTTTCAACACTTCAAGGAATTTAACATGACATATACCGCGCGAGATACGTATGGAATCTACAAGGAAAATGGGCACAAAAGCCCTAGCCCCCAATTAATGGGCGCCAATACCCTGATCGGGGATCATGTACATAATGTGCAGAATGTGCACCTCGGCGACGTCAAGGAAATCGTATTGGATATGCGGACAGGCAAGGTCGCGTATGCGGTACTTTCTTTTGGCGGCGTTTTTTCACTGGGTGAAAAATTGTTTGCGGTGCCTTGGAATGTGTTGAAGCTCGATGCCGCGAAGAAGCGTTTCGTTCTCGATGTCGATAAATCCCGCTTTGAAAACGCGCCTGGCTTTGACTCGAACAATGACTGGCCGGATATGGCCGATCAGGCATGGATCGACGGCATTCAAACCTATTACTCCTCCTCTGCTCATTGAACGCTGTCTATCCAATTGCCCATGAATGGGCAACGCAATGAACGTTCCTGGTTTGTCGGGTAAAAAACGTTTATCGCGCCGTCAACGTCGTGAATCTCGCGCCAATCTTGCAGCAGGTGCTTTCGCAATTGCCCTGCTTGTGGGGATTGTTGTAACCGTGATTTATGATTTTGGTTGAACCGTCAGTGCACATCAAGGAATAGAAATGAACGCCTGTCCGCATTGCGCCTCCAAAGCGAAAAAGAGAATCCGTCGGACGATTTGGATGCGCATATTTTTCCAAACTACATATGCGTCTCATGTTCCGACTGTGGACAGCAATGTCTGCTATTTCGAATAGTCGGCAATGGGTGCATACTTTAGATGCACAGTCATCTTTGCATAGCAAGAACGTTTGCGCTCGACACTATTTCGCTCAGAAGCATTCGTCTTCGTATCCATTATGTGTTTTGTAGTAATTGCGTATGCCACAACAGGAGCTACAGCCATGGAACCACCGAGCCAGCTACTGTCGTCATTCCAGGAATGGGTTTGCTTTAGCTACTTCACGTCGCAAGACAGCAAAAATTATCATCGAATGAAAGAATATTCTCCGATATGACAGCCCGAGACTCGATAAATTCTTTGCCGGCAGGAGCATCTAGAACTGCCGGGACGGAATTGCGTCAACGTTAACCGTCGGTTGTCTAAACGACGGATTTGGAAGACTGCCCTTGCATCGCTTGATAAGCATATCGGCTTCACCAATCGCTTTTTTGGCTCTACCGGTGATTTGCCGGCCATAGCCGATACTTTGCATATTCTTGTTCCCGACCATTCTCCCGACATCTTCCTGTAAGCGTCCGAGCGCATAGATAGCTAACGCAGCCGTCTGATATATAAACATTGTGCTGGTTCCGGGTTGATTGTCGTTTACGCAGCCAAACGAGAAAACGCCGTTTTTTTCGCATCGTTATGATGCGATCGAGGCATGCGACGCAGCTTTTGCAGCGCCTGTAGGTCGAGGATCTCAACACTACGTAGCTTCAATGAAATTATTCCAAGCTGATCGAAGGAGGACAACATACGACTGGCAGTTTCCAGAGTCATGCCTAAATAACTCCCGATTTCCTGTCGGGTCATGCACAGATTAAATTGTTTGCTTGAGTAGCCCATGCCGGCAAACCGATCTGACAAGTAAATAATAAATCGCGCTACCCGCGCTTCCGCACTCAATGAACTCAACATTGCGACCATCGTGTGGTCACGCATCAATTCACGGCTCATTGCGCCGTACATTGCATTTTCTAATGCTACGTAGGTTTTCCCCAGCAAACTCAATTGCTTGAACGGTAGCAAAATGACGGTGCAATCGGAAAGTGCAGCCACCTCCGAGCAATATTGGTTACGATGAATGCCATCGACGCCAAGCAGATCACCTTTCATGGGAAAGCTCAAAATCTGTTCGTTGCCATCGCCGTCAATCATCACATTCTTGAGAAATCCCGCCGATACGATATAAAGCATCTCGAACGTTTGACCAACGGTATAAATGCGCTGGCCGGCTTTATATTGGACATGCTGAAATCGGCATTCTTCATTTGCCATTGCGTGGTCGAAAGGTGTGTTCAGCAGCTTGCAAATGTCCGGCAGGCTGGACCAAAGCGTAACTGAATCAGCAGCGCCTGGTAAATTAGTGTTTCCTGTTTTCGTCATCGCTATTCTCCGGAAAAATCAAAGAGTCGCTCAAATATCTAAACCACTCTGTTCGCAATCGAACATAGGTATCTAGCAGCCACATTGAATTTCAGAGGCGTGATCGCCAAAATTATCCGGGTATGGGAAATGAGGCGCTATGACAATCTGCAGTTATTCGCACACGAACACTCCACCATTGATGGAATTAATCAGCATCGGAAATTTCGCGATCTAGTTGCAAAGTCTATGTGACGCGCGCAAAAAAATCCCGCATACCTTTCGGGTGCGGGCAAGTCAACGTTCAATTAAATCCCGAAAATTGACGGAAGGAACATACTTATAACTACCGGTTTAATCAATATAAAGCGAATGTAGAGCGCTGTACGTTCGCTAACGAACAGAGTCCCTTATCCGTCCGGCGCATGCTTCGGCCAGATTCAACGAATGGACATTGCATTTGATCGAATGAGCGCGTTCATCGGCATTTAGTGCGACCTGATGATATTGGCAACCACTTGGCTTGGCTCGCGCATCGACGCTGTTTGTTTGCGATGAATTAATTCTATTTGAGCGCCTATCTTATTCACGACATTTGTCTGAAATAACGCAGGTATTTTTATTCTATGAAGGAAATGAAATGAAACAGTCTATTTTTTTGTTTGCACTCGTTGGTTGTGTTGCGTTGACGGCATGTGAGCGTCAAGCTCCTTCGATCGTTGTTCCAGTTGCGGTTCCAGTTGCAGTTCCCGGCCCAACTGGTGCAACTGGTGCAACCGGTGCCACCGGCGCAACCGCTCCAGCTGGTGCAACCGGTGCAACAGGCGCTACAGGTGCGACCGGCGTTGCCGGTGATACGGGCACCCCTGGATATAACGGTGCCAAAGGGGAAAAGGGATCAACCGGCACGCCAGGATCCGATGGGGCAAAAGGTGATACTGGAGATACTGGCAAGACTGGCGACACAGTCATTGTCGTTCCTAAATAATTGCAGTTCAGTTGCGAGTATGAGAACTTCAAATCACGCACTATCAACGACGTGACCGAGCGCTCCTGGCCCTCACAAATTTAATGATGTAACGCGGCGCTACCCTTCACCGGGCGCGCCGCTTTTATTTGTACAGAACGCATCCTGCACCAGGCAACGCACTTCGTTCGCCAACGTACAGTCAATGCCGTTGAGTGCGCATATTGTTGCCTACACAGGATGAGTTTTTTACTTTGCTCGCAAACGCATCTACCATTCTTCATTAATAAGGACAAATATGAACAAGCAATCATTTCCCACTCGTGGCATGCCACAGTGGACGATTTCTGGAAACGAGGTTGGGAGTTTGGCTGATGATAAATTCGATATTGAAAATTATTATTCGATGGCCAGTGGTCCGGCAGTCGAGACAGTGGCCGCCATAGATCCGAATATCAAGGCACCAATATCGTCGGTGATGCAAGAGAATTTGTGGAGTGTCCACGCGGAAGACACGATCGAGGAGGTTGAGGAACTATTGTCAGCGATAAGTGCGTCGTCTGTGCCAGTCATTGGGTACAACGGTGCAGTCATTGGCATGATCGGCGCACAGGAGCTGGCGATTTTTCACGCGGAGAAGAAGAACGCGAAAGCGATTCGTGCCTGGGAAATAAGCCGCATTAAAACGTTCGAGGTCAGCCCCGAAGACACGGTAGAAGATGTTGCCCAATTAATGGTTGAACATGACGTTAGAAATATTGCGGTCACGGAACAGGGGACGTTGCAAGGCGTGGTTTCGATGCAAAATCTTATGCAGGTGATTTTGAAATAAAAATTTGAAACTGGCTGTGCCTGGAGCTATAAAGTGGTGGCATCCGCCAGTTTATGCTTCCTCTGATTTCTTTTGGATACTCTCCGGCAATCCGTTTGATACGGCGCCGCAATCGGCGATAAGGGGGCATCCATCCGGGAACCAGATAAACAATCGCCCACAGAATGCAATTTTACTGAGATGCCATTTCCGTTCAGGCTTGGTCGTGAGCCAAAGACGAAGACAGCTCGTGATGGGCAGCAGCGAAGCGAGCCGGAGGCTCCTCAAGCGCCGCAAGCTGCACAAGAGCCTGGGCAAGCTTGGCGGGGTCGCCGCCTTGTTTGCCATCCGTGCTGTTCCATCCGGCTACGGACTTCCTAGTGCGTTCCGCAAGGTCCTCAATGGACTGCTGCGCATAAGTAGTGGAGCCGGCAGTAAGCAGATCCGTTCGGAAGAAACCAGGTTCGACCAGCAATGTACGGATACCGAACAGGCCGATTTCCGTGGTGGGCGACTCCAGCCATCCCTTTAATCGAAAATGCCCGCTTGCGCGGGCATTTTGGATTTTGGCGGAAGCGGTGAGATTCGAACTCACGAAGGACTCTCATCCTCGCCGGTTTTCAAGACCGGTGCCTTCAACCACTCGGCCACACTTCCATGACCCGAATTATACCTAAGTCGCCGCAATTTTACCGAATCATGCTCAGGATTAATTTTCAGTCACTCAGGAACATTTGCTGCAAGTCGTTCAAGAAACGCTGCCCAAGCTCGGTAGGCTTGATGATTTTATGATCCTGATAGAGCAGCCCTTTCGCTTCCGCCTGGGTAAGTGTTGCGTCGATCATGCTTAGCGGAAGCCCGGTACGTTCCGCAAATTGGTTCACCTCGAACCCTTCGGTCAGGCGCAATGCATTGAGCATGAATTCAAAGCCTAATTCTCCACGTGGGATCTCGACTTCTTCCTGAATGGCGTTACCGCTCTGCATATGGTCCATATACGCTTTCGGCTGCTTGTAACGTGCCTGCCGTATCACGCGGTGCGGAAAAGAAAGCTTGGAATGTGCGCCTGCACCGATGCCGAGATAGTCGCCGAACTGCCAGTAGTTCAGGTTGTGGCGAGCCTGGCGCTTTGGTTGGGCATAGGCTGATACTTCGTAATGCCGATAGCCGGCGGCGCTGGTTTCATCTTGAATCATGTCTTGCATTTCTGCGCTAGCGTCGTCGTCCGGTATGACGGGGGGATACTTGGCGAAGTAGGTGTTGGGTTCGAGTGTCAAGTGGTACAGGGAAAGATGCGGCGGCGCGAAGCCGATTGCGGTCTGCACATCTTTGTGCGCTTCATCGAGTGTCTGCGAGGGAAGTGCATACATCAGGTCGAGATTGAAATTATCAAAATTGGCGTGAGCGATATCGACTGCCCTGCGCGCTTCATCGCCGTCGTGTATACGCCCCAATGCGTGCAGGTGCTGTGAGTTGAAACTCTGGATTCCGATCGACAGGCGATTAATGCCGCTGGCGCGATAGGATTTGAATTTTTCTGCTTCGAATGTGCCGGGGTTTGCTTCCATCGTAATCTCTGCCGCGCCGTCCAATGGCAACAGCGTACGGATATCGGATAGCAGTCGATCGAGTCCGGCTGCTGACATCAGGCTGGGCGTACCGCCACCGATGAAGATCGTGTAGATCTTGCGGCCCCAGATCAGCGGTAATGCGTTCTCCAGATCAGTGCGCAATGCGGCGAGATATTCTGCTTCTGGAAATCCGCCGGTGGCTTCGTGCGAATTGAAATCGCAATAGGGACATTTCTTCACGCACCAGGGGAAGTGTACGTAGAGGGAGAGCGGTGGCAATGCGGTGAGGCTGATTGTGCCGGGTTTGAGGAAGGCGGATGCGGCTTCTACCGGGTCTGGCTTTGCGGTGGCTGGTTTGTCGTCCGATCTAATCGGCTTGATTGGGATCATCGCAACTTCTCGACTAGCGTGCGCAGTGCCTGTCCGCGATGGGAGATGCTGTTCTTCTCTAATGGTGAAAGTTCTGCTGCGGTTTTTCCGAGTGATGGGAGCCAGAAATAGGGGTCGTAGCCGAAGCCGCCCTGGCCGCGTGGGATTGCGACAATCTCTCCGTGCCAGCGTCCTTCGGCTATGACGGGTTGCGGGTCGTCGGCGTGACGGACGAATACGAGTACGCAATAGTAATGGGCTGACTTGTCTGTATATGTTGCGAGGTCGGCGACCAGTTTTTCATTGTTGCGGGTGTCGGATTTTGGTTCACCTGCGTAGCGTGCGGAGAATACGCCGGGAGCGCCTGCAAGTGCCGTGGCGCATATGCCGGAGTCGTCGGCTAGTGCGGGAAGACCTGTCAGGCGTGCGGCGTGGCGGGCTTTTTCCAGCGCGTTTTCTACGAAGGTGAGGTGTGGCTCTTCGGCTTCGGGGACGTTGAATTCACTTTGGGGGTGGACCTCGAAGCCTATGGGCGCTAGTAGTTCGCCGAACTCTTTTAGTTTGCCTGGGTTGTTGGAGGCTAGGATTAGTTTGCGGGTCATGGTTATTCAGTGCTGCTTGTGCACGCGAGGTGAGCGGAGATTACTTGGCATTCCGCGATGTTAACGCTGATGCGAAATTAACTGATGATTGGCACCCACTCCTTGCAGGACGCACAAAGACTTGTAAGCCTTTGCCGTTCCGCTGGCAAGTGACATGCCACTTGAATTCCCAGCTACACCCCCCATCCCAACCTTCCCCCTGAAAGGGTGAAGGAGTTATGTTCCCTCCCCCGGGCAGGGGAAGGGTTAGGGTGGGGGTCGAATGTATCAATACGTGACTCCTCTATTTACATTCTAAAAACTCATTCGTTGTTGAAGGTGAATTTTTAAACTGACAAACCTAGCGTCTTTTTCTGAAGAATGATCAGGTCGGTAATGCCTTGCTGCGCAAGGTCGAGCAGCCGATTCATTGTCACTCGATCAAACGCTGCACCTTCCGCTGTCCCCTGCACTTCAATGAAATGCCCCGCATCCGTCATCACGACATTCATGTCGGTGTCGCAATCGGAATCCTCAACATAGTCCAGATCAAGCACCGGCACACCGCGAAAAACACCGACCGAAATCGCTCCGACAAAATGCTTTAACGGCACTGTTGCTATCGCTTGCCTGTCGACCAATTTTGAAAACGCATCATATGCAGCAACCATCGCGCCGGTAATCGACGCCGTGCGCGTACCGCCATCTGCCTGGATCACATCGCAATCGAGGTGCAGGGTACGCTCGCCGAATGCATTGAGGTCAAACGCAGCGCGCAGGGAGCGTCCTATCAGGCGCTGGATTTCCTGGGTGCGTCCGGACTGCTTTCCCTTTGCCGCTTCACGATCCATGCGTGTGTGTGTCGAACGGGGCAGCATGCCGTATTCGGCAGTCAGCCAGCCCTGCCCTTTTCCTTTCAGGAAGCCAGGGACTCTATCTTCAATACTTGCCGTGCAGATGACCTTGGTATCGCCGCATTCAATCAACACCGATCCTTCGGCATGTTTGGTGTACTGACGTGTCAGGCGAACAGAACGCAAAGCATCAGCGGTACGACCGCTGGGGCGGATTTCATTGGACATGTTGGTTAACTCTTGGAAGTAGTGGCGCGCGTTGATTTTTCGATTGCGCTGCGGATTTCGTCGATGGCTTTTTCGATTTCGGTTTCGTTGAAGACATCTGCATTTTCCAGGTCTGCATGACGCGGCGCCTGGATGGTGGTAGTGACGCTGCCAATAGGCAGCGTATGTGTTGTGATCGTGTCGGGATTCGAGCCCGTTGCGGCATCGCTGCCTTCCCACATCATCGCCAATGCGGTGACGTTGTCGCTGTTTTTTCCAGCAACTTCGATCGCGGCCTTGATGAGGTCAGGAATTGCACGCACGATAGTGGCGCTGCGCAAATGCTGCGCCAGTATCTGATCGGACAATACCGCCCACAATCCGTCTGAACATAGCAGCATCACGTCACCGCCTTGTAGACTGGCGCGGCGTGAAATGTCGACCTTGGGCATATTCGGTGCGCCGAGGCAGTTGTATAGCTTGTTGCGGTCTGGATGTGTTTCGCGTTCCGACGCATCGACTTTGCCTTGATCGATCATCGTCTCTATCAGCGAGTGGTCCTTCGTACGCTGCAGGATTTCGCCGTCGCGCATCCAGTACAAACGCGAGTCGCCACAATGCGCCCAGAACGCACTGTTGTGCTGGATCAGGCAGGCGACGATAGTGGTACGTGGCGTCTCGGGCAAGTTGTTGATTGCACGGTAGCGATGGATTTCGCGGTGCGCGGCGTAGAAGCTTTCTTCCAGAAACTTTTCAGGTTTCTTCACATACGGGTTCGCATTTTGCTGGAACAGCGATCCGATGGTTTGCATCGCAATCATTGCTGCGGTCTCGCCCTGTATATGGCCGCCCATGCCGTCCGCCAGCAACAGCAACAGCGCATCGCGGGTAAAGCTATACCCCATGCGGTCCTGGTTGTTCTTGCGGCCGCCGACTTGGCTTTCTTGGTAGACTGAAAATCGCATAGGTTCGTAATTTAATTTTTAACGCGAGTTTTCCTGGATCGTCGTTTCTGCATTTGCATCGCGATTGATCAAGCCGGCAAACATGCCGCGCAGTTTACGCCCGAAACCTTCTAGGTTCTCGCTGACTGCTGCAGGTTTTCCCGACTCACGCAATGCTTTTTGCAACGCAAAGACGCTCTGCGGCCGCTCCAGCGGATCAAGCATCAGACTCCAGCGAATTACCTTGAGCAATTCATCCGAATAGATACCTTCGAATTTACGGAGGTGTCCATCCAGCTTGTCATTGAGGTTGCGCTGATCGGCCTGTTGCGGCGGTGCGCCGACCATACACGCAAACATCGATGCACCAATGCTGTAGATGTCGGTCCACGGCCCCAGATTGCCGTTCTTCAAATACAGTTCCGGTGCGGCAAAGCCTGGCGTATACATTGGATACAGCTTCGGGATATCGGCGCGCAGTGTTTGTCGTGCAGCACCGAAGTCGAGCAAAATCGGCGTTCCGTCAACGCGCAGATAAATATTCGCGGGCTTCAAATCGAGGTGCAACAATTTATTGGTGTGCACTTCGCGCAAGCCGTTCATTACATGACTGAACATCTTGCGGATAAAGCGCTCGGACACCAATGGCCGCTCGCCCTTGTCACGGCGGCGCAATATGTGATCCTGCAACGATCGGCCAGACTCGTAGGCCATGACCATGTATACGGTTTCATTGGCGCGGAAAAAATTGAGTACGCTGATGACGTTTGGATGCGCGATTCGCGCCAGAGCGCGGCCTTCATCGAAGAAGCATTTCAAGCCAATCCGGAAGGTGGATAAATTATCCACGGAAATCGTAGGCACCAGCTCGCCTGGTTCACGCAACGCAAGTGAACTTGGCAAATACTCCTTGATCGCAACCGCATTGCCATCTTCATCGTATGCCAGATAGACAATACTGAACCCGCCAGACGCAATCTTCTTTACAATGCGATATCCAGCGATTTCGAGCCCATCCGGTAACGGAGCATTGTTTTGCGCGGCCATATTATTCCAAGTGAGGGTTACATGGGATTGTGTTGATAAATCGCAGTTTTGTAAAGAACAACCGAGGACTGACTTTGACCATATACAGCATGACAGGATACGCGGTCACAACCCGCGAGACCCCCGCAGGCACGTTGACTATCGAGATTAAGAGCGTGAATTCGCGCTTCCTGGACCTCCAGTTCCGCATCAATGACGATTTACGCGCACTTGAGCCCGGTTTGCGGGAAGCAATCATGGGCCGTATTACCCGCGGGAAGGTTGAATGCCGGCTCAGTTTTGGTCGCAAAATTGGCACAAATTCGGACCAGGTTCTCAATTCGACAATACTGGATACGCTAATTGAATTGCAACGCGAAGTCAGCAAACGCTTCACAACCGCGGCACCGTTGTCGGTGAATGAACTGTTGCGCTGGCCCGGCGTGATTGAAGAGGCTGAAATCGGACAGGATAAGCTGCAGACTGAGGTCGTTACGGCCATGGCTGCAACACTGGATGTGTTTCTGGACAGCCGTGCACGTGAAGGTGCGTCGTTGCAGACTATGCTGTCGTCGCGCATAGATGACATGGAAGCGATAGTCCTGCGTATCAAACCCCTGATACCCCAACTCATTTCACAGTTTCAACAAAAAGCCACGACGCGCATGGAAGAAGCGCTAGGCCTGGCTTTGCAAAATGGCAATACGTCCGCGACCCCGGTCATTTCACGCGAGGAGGCAATGGAACGCATTCGTCAGGAAGTCACCTTGTATGGCGTGCGAATCGACGTGGACGAGGAACTGACGCGGCTATCGACCCATTTGACGGAGACCCGGCATATTCTGAAAAAAGGCGGCCAGGTCGGCAAGCGCCTGGACTTCATGATGCAAGAGCTGAATCGCGAAGCCAATACCGTTGGTTCTAAGGCCGCAGTAAAGGAATTATCCGACGCTGCAATGGCGTTGAAACTGTTGATTGAGCAAATGCGAGAACAGGTTCAGAATCTGGAGTAGTCGATCTGAGGTAGGCTATCTGTGTCAGCCCAAAGACTGCTGACACACCGCATGCAAAAAATGCAACTGCCTCAATGAACTGTCATCACGAAATCAATTGACTGTCATCACAAAAAGTCTTGGTTGCCACAGGGCCACTGCCATTAAAATAACGGCAGCGGATACTACTCTTAACCCATGGGGATCAACATGACCGATATGCCAGTTCCATCCGGCACCCTTTACATGGTGGTCGCCCCATCCGGCGCCGGCAAATCCAGCCTGGTCAATGCGCTGTTGGCGCAAGAGCCTTCGATCAAATTGTCCATCTCGTACACGACGCGGCCCCCTCGCCCGGCAGAGCAGCATGGCCGTGAATACTACTTCACATCGGCAGAGGATTTTCTGGTGCGTCGCTCGGCTGGAGAATTTCTCGAATCAGCCGAAGTACATGGCAATTTTTACGGCACCTCGCGCATCCTGATTGGCGAGCAAATGAAGGCGGGCACTGACATTCTGCTCGAAATTGACTGGCAAGGTGCGCAGCAGGTAAAAAAGCAGTTTCCGCAAACCGTGGGCATCTTTATCCTGCCGCCGTCGATTTCAGCCTTGGAAGATCGCCTCAACAAACGTGGACAGGACGAATCCCGGGTCATTGCAAGCCGGATTTTGGCCGCTTCGGGAGAGATTGCTCACGCTCCTGAGTTCGAATATGTTATTATTAATCAAGAGTTTGCGTGCGCTTTGACCGATTTACACTCAATAGTCAAGGCAACCCGTTGCCGGTTCGCGCAACAAGCCGCACGCAACGCGTCCCTCTTCGCTGAATTAGGCATCAACGCCAATTAAAGCTGAAGTAAAGCTGAATTAAAGCTGATTTCAATCATTTAGGAGTAAGTATGGCTCGCATCACCATTGAAGATTGCCTCAAGCATATCCCGAACCGTTTTCAACTGACCCTCGCCGCAACATATCGCGCTCGTCAATTATTGCAAGGCCATACACCGAAGGTCGATGCAAAAGACAAACCAACCGTGATTGCATTGCGCGAAATCGCGTCCGGCAAAGTTGGCATTGAGATGTTGAAAAAAGTGCCGAGTTAGTTATTGACATGAGCGCCATGCGACTGATATTAACTAGGTATGAACTTGCCACCTCCAGAGTCCCTATTATCAGTCGCCCCCACTAGCCGAGCGAGTTCCGACCGCTCGGCCTCGGCCAGCAAGCAACAAAATTCAAAGAACGACCCTAATCCTCCGTTGCACAGCACCAGCGTTGCATCGGTCACGGATCTGACGAACAAACTTTCCGAGTACCTGACGCCTGCCGAACTGAAAAAGGTGAAGGAGGCGTATCGTTTTTCCGATGAAATGCATCTCGGTCAGAAGCGTATGTCGGGCGAACCGTATATTTCGCATCCGATTGCGGTTGCCGAAATCTGCGCGGACTGGAAGCTCGATGCGCAGGCCATCATGGCCGCCCTGCTCCATGATGTCATGGAAGACCAGGATGTCAAAAAAGACGAATTGATTGAGCGCTTCGGCGCACCGGTCGCGACCTTGGTCGATGGCCTGTCCAAACTCGAAAAAATCGAATTCCAGAGCCACATCGAAGCGCAGGCAGAAAACTTCCGCAAGATGTTGCTGGCAATGGCGCGTGACGTCCGCGTGATCCTCGTCAAGCTGGCCGATCGCCTGCACAACATGCGCACGCTTGAGGCAATGAATTCCGACAAGAAACGGCGCATTGCGAGCGAGACCATGGAAGTCTACGTGCCGATCGCACATCGTCTCGGCCTCAATAACCTGTATCGCGAGCTGCAGGACTTATCATTCCTGCACCTTTACCCGATGCGTTACAAGACGCTGTCAAAAGCGGTAAAGTCGGCACGCGGAAACCGGCGTGAAGTCGTCAGCAAGATTCTCGATGCGGTGAATACAACCCTGCACGATGCAGGCATCAATGCGCAGGTATATGGCCGTGAAAAAACCCTGTTCGGCATTTACAAAAAAATGCACAACAAGCATCTGTCGTTCTCGCAGGTGCTGGACGTATATGGATTTCGCGTCGTGGTAGACAGCTTCGCAAATTGCTACGTCGCATTGGGGACACTCCATGCCCTGTACAAGCCAATGCCAGGCAAGTTCAAGGACTACATAGCGATATCCAAGCTGAACGGCTACCAGTCCCTGCATACGACGCTGATCGGCCCTTACGGTACACCCGTAGAGTTCCAGATCAGGACAGCCGATATGCATTGCGTCGCAGAATCCGGCGTTGCGGCGCATTGGCTTTACAAAAACAACGATAGCGACCTGACCGACTTGCAACTGCGCACGCATGCGTGGCTGCAATCCTTGCTCGACATTCAAAAACAGACCGGTGATTCGGCGGAATTCCTTGAGCATGTGAAGGTCGACCTGTTCCCGGATTCGGTTTATGTGTTCACACCAAAATCGAAGATCATCGCATTGCCGCGCGGTGCTACTGCACTCGATTTTGCCTACACGATACACACCGATATCGGTGACCACACAGTGGCAACCAAGATCAACCACGAGCAGGCTCCGCTGCGCACGGAATTGCGCAACGGCGATATCGTCGAGATCATGACGCTGCCGACCGCACGACCGAGCCCTAACTGGCTGACGTTTGTGCGTACCGGCAAAGCACGGTCTGCGATCCGCCATCATTTGCGCACCATTAATCTGGCGGAGTCGATCGAGCTCGGCAAGCGCCTGTTATCGCAGGCGCTGATTCCACTGAACGTGAATCCAAACCTGCCGCAGCAACTGACGGAAAAACTGTTGAACGAGTCGAGCGCCAAGTCGCTGGAAGAGTTGTATGCCGATATCGGTGTAGGACAGCGCATGGCGGCGTTGGTCGCTCGCCATATCCTCGGCCTGGTTGAAGATGATTCTGTCCCACGACCGGCATTCGATACTAGCGGTGCCGTTGTACCGCACAAACTCGATCCGGTGGTGATCTACGGTACCGAGGGGATCTCGGTACACCTTGCACCGTGTTGTCAGCCGATTCCTGGCGACAGTATTATCGGCCAGTTAAAACGCGATCAGGGTATTACGGTGCATTCGTCGGATTGCGATCTGGCCAAGCGACAGCGCACGAAGGAGCCGGACCGCTGGATAGAAGTTGTTTGGGGGCCGGACCTGAATCGCCGTTTCGAATGCCGTATCCTGTTGCTGGTTAAAAATCAGAAGGGTGTATTGGCGCGCATCGCAGCAGAGATTGGGGAATCGGATGCGAACATTACGTCGGTGGGGACGGATGACGATAAAGACCACCAGTTGATGACGCAGTTGCGCTTTACGGTACAGGTTGAGAACCGGATCCATCTGGCGCGATTGATGCGGAACGTGCATCGGATACCGGGGGTTACAAGGATATTGCGGGAGCGGAGTTAGGTGGGATTCTGCTTTTAGTCCCTTCCCCTTTTCAGGGGGAAGGCGAGGATGGGGGTAGTGACTCCGAATTATCGCAGGCTATGGCTCGAACGCACCACCCCCATCCTAACCTTCCCCCTGAAAGAGGGGAAGGGACCTAATTCAAAAACGAGAAATCTAAATCGACGCCCTCGCCGGATAACTCACCTCAAGAATCTCCAACTCCTCCATCCCCCCAGGCGTCCGCAACACCACCGAATCCCCCGTCCGCGCCTTCGTCAATGCACGCGCAACCGGCGATATCCAGCTAATGATTCCATTCAGCGGATCAAGCTCATCAATGCCCATGATCGTCACTGTGTGTTCGTCGCCCGCCTGATTTTCATAACGCACTGTCGCGCCAAAATATATCTGATCGCTACCATGATGCACGCTAGGGTCAACCACTTCGGCAAGATCCAGCCGCTTGGTTAAGAAGCGGATACGACGATCAATTTCGCGCAAGCGCCGCTTGCCATAAATGTAGTCGCCATTCTCGGATCGGTCACCGTTAGAGGCAGCCCAGTGCACGATCCTTACGACTTCCGGGCGGTCCACGTCGATCAAATGCAATAGCTCATCCTTCAGACGTTGATGGCCAGCCGGAGTCATGTAGTTTTTGGCGCCGACAGGCAAGGCCGGTGCCACGCCATCCGCGTCATCGTCGTCATCGGTTTCTTTGACAAATGCTTTATTCATGACGTCTATTGTATCGGCGCATGCGTAGCCGCGCCTATGGTGATGAACGAAGATTTGTTTTAGCGCTAACGAAGATGAAAAAAGCGATGGCGAGTAGACGTAAATTCATCGATCACGAAGAGCCAAGTTGGACAAAACTGGCGCCTAGGTACCAGCCTCTGTAGGGCCTGCCTGTTGCACCACGGCGTTACTCCACGCAAATGCTGCAAGCTGCATCGAGCGCAATTCCTCACTCGACAAACCCAACTTTTGCAAAGTTTCGCTCACTGTCGCGCCAAACTCTTCGATCCGTTCCAGGCCCTCTGCCAATGTCAGCATATCGCCAAAGAATCCGCTGCGATGTAGCAATGCTTCGCGGACTTCTTCGACCACGGAGATCTCCTCCAGAATTTTTTCCATCGGCAAGCTGAACAACGAATCCATCAGTGACATGATGCCTACCGTGAAAGCCCTGTCTGCCAACTGGCTGTTTTCCGGATGCAGCTTCTGAGAGATTAATTCAAGCAGCTTGCCGCGCGAGGTTGCCAATGGCAATAGCGGAGATAAAGAATGCGCGGCCGACCCGGGATTCGCATACAAGAGTATCTGAAGCCAGCGCTGCAGTTGCCGACGGCCCAATAACAATAGCGCCTGTCCGAATGAGTCGACGCGCGTTGCCCCGCCAACTGCGGGTGTATTCACGAGGCGCAACAGCATGATGCCCAAGGCTGCATTCTGTTTGATGCTCAGCTCGATTTCAGCACTGTCAGCATCGGATACAACCTGGGTCATCAATTGCATGACCGCTAATTGGGACGGCGCTAATTTCTTCCCGGCTATGACCACCGGCTTGGCAAAATAATAGCCTTGGAAATATTCAAACCCGAGCCCGAGACAAAGTTTGAATTCCTCCAGAGTCTCGACTTTTTCAGCCAGCAGTTTTTTTCCCTTGATTTTGAACTGCTGGCTAAGCCTGGTTAATTGCGCCTTCGCCATACCGGCAATATCGATCTTGATGACCGACACCAACGGCACCAATTTCCGCAAGTCTGCCGAATCTGCAATGACGTCATCCAGCGCAAACTTGTATCCTGCTTTTGCCAGTTCGGTCACACGCGCGATGATCTCGGGAGTTACTTTGACTGTTTCAAGAATTTCCAGGACGACCTGTTCGCATGGAAGAAAACTGACAAAGTCGCTCAGCAATACGGCGGCATCGACATTCACAAACCCGAGAGATTTCCCAAGCACATTGTCGAGCCCGAGTTCCGATGCATGCGCGATGACCGATGCGGTCGCGGATAAATCGTCAGTGACGTTTGCCGGACCGATGGCCGCGCTACGAAACAGGAGTTCATACGCGACCAGATTTTGATCACGATTCAGAATTGGCTGGCGCGCGAGGAAAAAGTCATTCAGGCGATGCACTTGACCCGAATCGCTGTATTCGTTCATTGAACGCTCATAGAGGCTTACGGCTTTTACCGACCGGTGCAGTAGGCAGTCCCGATTCCAATGTAAAACTCGCCCCTGCATCCTTCCCCAATACCTTGACCAGATACGGCATCAACTCTTTCAGCATTGGCTCCAGCGTCCATGGCGGATTCAAAACAAACATGCCACTGCTATGCAAGCCGAAACCATCGGGTGAAGGTGTGCTGATCGATAGGGTCACGTTCAGCCAGCTGCTTGCCGGCACCCGTTTCAATTTCTCGGGAAACTGGCGCGATTCCATCCGTTGCAATACCGGATACCAGACCGCATACGTTCCGGTAGCAAAGCGTATCAATGCATCCTTCAGCGTGTCGACAACGCGACGATAATCGCCCTTGTCTTCATATGGCGGATCGATCAGCACCAAGCCCCTGCGCGATGGTGGCGGGAGCAACGCCCTCAGCCCCAGGAATCCGTCACCGCGTTGAATCATCACGCGTTTTCCACGCGTAGTGGGACGTTGTCCCTGCGCAGCTGCATGCGCTTCGACCTTGCGGAAATTCTCATCCAGTATCCTGGCGTCGCTCGGGTGCAATTCAAACAACCGAAGGCGATCCTGTTCACGCATGGTCTTGTCAGCGCAATAAGGCGAGCCGGGGTAATAGCGCATCTTTCCGCTGGGGTTCATGGCCTTGATCAATTGCACATACTCGGCAAGAGGCACCGGCAGGTCCTTGCGGTCCCAAAGCGGGCCGATGCCGGTTTCATACTCGACATTCTTCGATGCATAACCGCCATCCAGCGCATACACGCCGGCTCCGGCATGCGTGTCGATGTACATGTAGGGCGTATCTTTTTGATTCATGTACTGCAGCAGTTGAAGGGTCACGACGTGCTTCAGTACATCAGCGTGATTGCCCGCATGGAAGGCGTGGCGGTAACTCAGCATAAGAAAGTCTTTTTGGTAAACGGATGAAATTGATGAAACCCCAGCGACCGAACTGCGAAGCACATGCGTGTTTGCATCAGGAAGCCGTCATTGTAACAAGTCCCCGTCCTCGACAGACGAACATTACGAGCTACGCTTTTAGCGGTAACGTCGACATATTGAATCAGTGGCAGGGGAAATTGGGGTCAGAGTTTTTTTTTCGCAGGCAGTATCGCGAAAATTACTCTGACCCCAAATTGCGCTGACCTTGATTCGCGGGCTATGGAGCGCAACGTCAACATTGAATAATAATCCATGGCGCAGCTTCTATTCTCCGTAGTCCGTTAAACGGGGTCAGAGTAATTTTCGCGATAAAGCTTGCGAAAAAAACTCTGACCCCGTTTAACTCTACGCCATATGTGTGTCCCACGCTAAAAATAAAAAACCGCACCCTTCTGAGGTGCGGCTTTTCAGTTCGGAGGCGGGAATGTTTGGTAAACCCGCCTTACCCTACAAAATCGTCATGCAACCTTCTTGTCGAAGAACTGTGCATCTTCAGTCGAACCATGCAACGCCGTAGTCGAAGATTGATTCTGCTGGATCACCTGTGTAACCGCGTCGAAATAACCGGTTCCAACTTCGCGCTGATGCTTCACGGCTGTAAAGCCTTTCTCCGCCGCAGCGAATTCGGCTTCCTGCAGCTCTACAAATGCAGACATATGGTTACGCGCGTAGCCATGTGCGAGATTGAACATCGAATAGTTCAATGCATGGAAACCAGCCAGCGTAATGAACTGGAACTTGTAGCCCATCGCGCCCAGCTCTTTCTGGAATTTCGCGATGGTCGCATCGTCCAGATTTTTCTTCCAGTTAAACGAAGGCGAACAGTTATACGCAAGCATCTTGCCTGGAAATTTCGCATGTACCGCATCTGCAAATTTTTTCGCGAAAGCCAGATCCGGCTTGCCGGTCTCGCACCACACCAGGTCTGCGTAGGGTGCATACGCCAGCGCACGTGAAATCGCCTGTTCAAGACCTGCATGCGTCTTGTAGAAACCTTCAACGGTACGCTCACCGGTGCAGAATGACTTGTCATTCTCGTCGACGTCGGATGTCAGTAAATCGGCTGCTTCCGCATCTGTACGCGCAATCACCAGAGTCGATGTGCCGGACACGTCTGCGGCCAGGCGCGCAGCGTTCAACTTCTCGCTGCAGGGTACTTAACCAAGAACCGTCTGCCTTGTTTTTTGCTTCCGACCTGAGAAGCGTGGCAAAACAGGTATCGTGTGAATTTTGCGTTTCGTAGTGTGGGTCATGAGTGTCGCAAGATTACTGAGACCGGTATTTCCACAACGCGAAAAATGAATTTCGCATTATGAAATAAGGCGAGTGCAAAGCATCATTTTATTATTTCATTTCAAGAAATTTAATTTCATATCGCGAAAAACTATATATAAGTTATTGATATTAAATGAAATTAATATAGTTATATGTCTTATATAAGACCTTGTTGCTCCGCAAAAAACCGCATATGATTCAGTCATAGGTTTTCCATTTATCGCATCAACAGATCATCACAAGGAGAATGACCATGGCAACTCGCGAACAGCAAATTCAAGCACTCGCCAAGGATTGGGCCGAAAATCCACGCTGGAAAGGCATCACCCGCAATTACACGGCGGAAGATGTGGTTCGCCTGCGTGGATCCGTGCAGATCGAACATACGCTCGCAAAACGTGGTGCGGAAAAGCTTTGGGATCTTGTCAACAATGAGCCCTTCGTCAGTGCATTGGGTGCACTTACCGGCAATCAGGCGATGCAACAGGTCAAAGCCGGGCTGAAAGCAATTTACCTCTCCGGCTGGCAGGTCGCAGGCGACGCCAACCTTGCGGGTGAAATGTACCCTGATCAATCGCTGTATCCCGCGAATTCGGTGCCTATGGTTGTAAAGCGCATCAACAATACCTTTCAACGCGCTGATCAGATTCAATGGTCGGAAGGCAAAGGTGATGTGGATTTTTTTGCGCCTATCATCGCAGACGCGGAAGCCGGTTTCGGTGG
>Ga0207095_10001_pt1 | contig 80690 bp, 53 predicted proteins | sample Alteio_BWMinHeat_88_FD_153529 | JGI IMG/M metagenome (GOLD analysis project Ga0207095, IMG submission 153529) | Enriched cells from forest soil in Barre Woods Harvard Forest LTER site, Petersham, Massachusetts, United States -... | ecosystem: Environmental > Terrestrial > Soil > Temperate forest >... | reverse complement strand
TACGATCAGGCGTTCAAGCACCTGCGCGCCGCTTTCGAGGGGGAAGAACCGAAGAATCATTTAACGGCGGGCTACCTGGCCTTGTGCGGAGCGCTGGGCAAACCGTCGCAAGAGGGTGACAAGGCCAAGAATGTCGCCTGGGCCATCCGCCTTCTGGCTCGCTTCGACGTGCCGGGCGACGCGGAGTGGGCAAGGCTCAACAGCTTGATCTTCGCCGAGGCGCGGGCCGTTCCCCTACCCGTCCCCGTCGAGGACCAGGTCCGGCTTTGCAATTTACTGGCATCGGTCGACGCCGTCGATCTCCGGGCCGCGGCGGCCTATGATCAGTTAGCCGCGACCTCGCCCGCCGACCTCCGATCCGAGCATGCCTGGCTCTATTCCCAAGCTTCGGTTCAACAGGTTTGGAACGGCAGCCAAAATCTCTCGCTGCTGGCCCGAACCATCCTCGAAGCGGAGCCGGCTCGCGCCTTCTTCTCGCAACGCCACTGGGACTTCGACGCCGTGGAGTATGCCTGTCTGGAACGCCATGCGGTCCAAGAACCAGGCCGTTTCCCCGACGCGCTCGGACTCGACTACCACCCGCGCGGCGAGTCGTTCTTGTTGACCCAATCGCGCCATCTGGAGGAAACGGACCGGAAGGACGCGGCGCTGGCCTGCGCGGAAGTTCTCCTGAAGTTGGCGCCCGCGAGCACGGCCGCCCACGATCGCCTCGCGCAACTTCACTATCACCGAGGCGACTTCGACCACGCCGCCGACTTGCTTGACGGCTGGCATGCGCTCGAGCCCGCCAATCCCTGGCCGCTCATTCGCCGTGCTGTGGTCGATCAGCAACGCGGACAGCCGGGCCGGCGCGCCCAGGCCATCGAGGACGCGCTCCGCTTGACGCATGGCGCCGTCCGCGCCTCGACGGCGTGCCTGGGTGCGCGCTTGGCCCTGCGCGAAGCGCGCAAACAGAATCAGCCGTATTCGGCCGACTCGGACTGGGCTCAAGCCGAACACTTGCTCCTCGAGGCGCTGGCGAATTCGCCCGATCACGTGGAGTCCCTCACTTGTTTGGCTGCTCTCCGCGCGGCGACCGGTCGTTTTGACCATCTGGCCGAGTTGGCCCCGCACATGCACCTTCCGCACCTTCACGACGCGCGGTCTCATCTGCTCGCCGCCGCCTGCCACTTGGCCGCGCGCAACGCTCCCGCGGTCCTGGACGCCGCCCAGTTCGTCCTCGCCGACGCCGCGCTCGCCCCCGAAGGCCACTTCCTCATCGGAATGGCCCATCTCCAAATGAATGACCCCACCTCCGCCGCCGCGTCGTTTCGGGAAGTGACACGCGTCCCGGCGAGTGCCTCGCTAGACGAAGCGCGCGCGCGGCTCGGCCAAATTGCGCTTGACCGCAATGCACTCCAAGAGGCGATCTCTTTGTGGAAAGACATCGAACCGGACAAACGCCGTAAATGGCAACTCGAGCAGCCGTTGCAACAATTGGTTTTTCTGGCGGGGATTCTCGCCCTCCATGAAGGCGATTACGAACGCGGCGCCGGACGGCTGGTCGAGGCCCGCCAACTCGGCTATGACGATCCCCGCCTGACGACCCTGCTGCCCCTGGCCCTCGTCCAGGCGGCGCAACTGCTGTTGTTTGGCGATGTCTCGCCGCGAGACGGAAAAACGCCTGAGCCAAGCGACAACGGCCAAGCGTTTCCAACCTCTGCGGAAATCTATCGGTATCGCCCTGTAACGTCTGAATCATCGAAATCGTAAACGGAGCGGCGACCATGTCCGCGACCGATGCTCCCGAAAACGGTCAGCTGGAAAACGGCGCGAAAGCCATTCGGTGCGCTGACGCCGCCCACTTGATTGAGCAAGCGCTCGAAACGGGTTGTCAGACCGATCGCGCCATCTATTTGCTCGCGCTCGCGTACAAGAGACAAGGAAAAGGCGCCGACGCACGCAACGCGCTACTTCGCATTGCCAATCCGGACGCCCATGTCTTCCTTCAGATGGGTCTGTTGTCATTGAAAGAGCAACAACTGGTTCAAGCCGAACAGGATTTCGCCCGCGTGCTTCAGATGGATCCCGCGCTGTTCGCGGCATGCTTCAACCTGCTCTTGACGCGCCTATCGTTGGGGCAGATCAAGACGTGCGCCGCGCTGGCCGCCCAGGCGCGGGATTTGGCCCCTTCGCCGGAACAACGACGTCTCTTGGATTTCCTGCGCGCCTGGCTCGTGAGCTGCGGCCAACGAAAGCATGAAGGTTCGTTCGACCTCTCCTTGGCCGACATGACGCCGGACGAGGAAAACGCCCTCATTGACCTCGCGCGCGGCCTTGGCCGGCTGGAGGTCGTATTGGAACTGCTGCAAGTCCTCGCCGTCGCCCGGCCCACAAGTGTGCAGGCCCAAGAGGCGTACATCGAGGTCGTTCTCCTCAAGGCAAGGCACCTCGTCGATCGCTGTGAGTGGACCCAGGCCGAGAAGCTGCTTCAGCCGTTCGTGCGCGAACATGGCATCGGCAAGGCCAACCAGGTCGCTTTGTTCAATCTCCTCGGCTGCTGCACTTGCTTAAACCAGGACAGCGAGTCCGCCGGCGAGTACTTCCGCGACGCGATCAAGCTGGCTCCCAGCGACCCGCGGCTTCAACAAAACCTGGCCCTCTCTCTGGAGCTCGACAATCGTCTCTTCGACGCCGAGCCGCATTGGAACCGCTACTTCGACCTTCTGGATCGCCACCTGCCGTCGCCTCCCGGCATTGCCAATTATCCCGAACAGGCGGCCTACGTCGGCTTGTCCCGCCTGGCCGCGAAGTTCGCCGAAAAGGAGAAGTGGCCGAACGCCATTCAATATCAGCAACGGGCCCTGCGGCTCCGTCCACGAGACACCGACGCGTTGGAACGTCTCTTCCACCTCTATGCCCAGGCCAAGCGCCCCGACGACGCGCGCAAGACTCTGCGCCAGTTGCAAGAGCTGAAACCCCAGGAACCCCAGTACCAGCTCTACGAACTCGATTTGATTGAAGTCAACGGCCTTCGCGACATCGAGTACTTGCTCGGCGAGATCGAGCGCGTCCACGAGCAATACCCGAACGATGCACGCGTCGATGAGAAAATGGTCAACACGATTGGAAATGTCATTCCGCTAATGGGCAATCTGTGCGACCAGTACACCGACCAGCTCAACCGGGTGCTGTCGCAGATTCGCCGCCTGCCCAACTACCAGATTAACTGGTCGGCGGTCTATGACGTGATGTCCGACCTGCAACGTGAGTTTCACAAGTTGCGCCGTATCACCAACCGGTGCCTGCCGCTGCTGACGAATGAAGAACACCGCCGCGTCGTGCGCAACTTGGCCGAGCACATCGACCGCAAGATCGAGGTCTGCCGCTCGGTGCGTGCTTGAGCGCGAAGGGAGGAAGCCGGTCATGTCCACCGAACACGAACCCGTCGTTCTCGACTTGGCGCCACCGCCGCGCGAGCAAGTCGGCCCGTTTCTACTGCTCGGCCTGGAGAAGGATGCCGGTCCGGACGAGGTGGAAGCGAATTGGGCCAAACGGCTGATTTGGGCGCGGAAAAAACAGTTTCGCTTGGCCCTGGAGGACGTCAATTGGGCGCGCGAGATCATCAATCAGCCGGAACACCGCGTCCGGGCCGATGCCGTCAGCTTGAATGCGGATACCGTTGACGGAATGCTGCGACGCCTGAGAAAACGCTTCGGAGCGGAAGAGAACTGCCCCATCGGCTGGCACGCCGTCGACGTCGAAAAAACACACGATGAAGCCTTTTCCGTCGGCACGCTTCCGGACCCGGCCGAAATTCGCGCCAACCTGACCATGCCTCGATTGCCGGACGGATTGCCCGCCGCTTCGCGCCTGCTGGAATCCTACGTGGACGCTCCGCTTGACCCCTGGGCTTTGAGGCTTACCCCCGATTCCTAAAACTTGGACCACACGGCATGAACGACGATTCGCCGCTCACTCCCCCCCGCCTGGATTCCGCGCCGGCGTTTCCTGAATCGCCGACCCTTGGCTCCTCGACCATTTACCGCCTTTGCGAGGAGGTTATTGCGCTGCGCGAAAGAAACGACCGCCAGCACAAGGACTTCGAGCGGACGCTGCAAAAATCGCGCGATGCCATCCAGACCAGCTTCAACAGCTTCGCCGCCGACACGCAGCGGGCTTACCAGCAATTGCGACAGGAGGTACACGGCGAAAAGCGCGTCAGCTTGGCCCTCCTCAATGAGTTGCTGGAAATTAATCACGACCTGGAACACATTGTCGCGTCGCGGCCCAAGGGCGACGAGCCTGAGGCCGTCGCCCGCTGGGCCGAAGCCGTGGAAGTCGAGTCGCGCAAAGTCGGCGCCGCCCTCCTGCGCCACGGTATCCATCCCTACAACGCCGTCATCGGCTCGCCGTACAACCCGTCCTTGCACGAGCGCGTCGGCAGCTGCCGCGTTGAGGGCATGGATGCCTTGCGCGTCGCCGAACAGCGCGAACACGGGTACGCCAGCCAGCAACCCGAATTCGTCCTCCGCCGGCCCAAGGTCGTCATCACCGAGTAGTTTCTGCGGGTTTCCACCTCAAAGTTCAAAGTTTGCAAGAAGCCTGTAGCCAGCGGCAGCGTTGGTGGTGTATCTTGTTGGAACGCAGCTCACATTCACCCTTTACCTTGGACCTCTGAACTGCGGAAGCAACCCATGCCCTACATTGGAATCGACTTCGGCACCAGCAACTCGGTCGTCGCCGGCTTTCAGTACGGCCAGGCGGAAGTCATCCCGAATCATGAGGGCCAAAAGTGGACGCCCTCGATCGTGACGCTCCGCCGCGACGGCACCCTGGCGATCAAGCGCATCTTGGGCACCCCCGAACGCGTTCCTCTCGTCGGACAAAACCTGCGCACCGAGCAGATCGCCGTCATGCTTTTCAGCCTTCTCAAGAAGGACGCCGAACAAACGCTGAATGAGCCGATCACCAAGGGGGTCGTGACGATCCCGGCCAATTCGAAGGGGCTGGCCCGCCACGCCACCAAACTTTGCGCCGGCGCCTCCGGGCTTCAGGTGCTCACCCTCATCAACGAGCCAACCGCCGCCGCCATTTGCTACGGCCTGAACGCCCAGGATGATCAGACCGTCCTGGTTTACGACTTCGGCGGCGGCACGCTCGACGTCACCATCCTGCGCATTCACCACGGCATTTTCGAAGAGATCAGCAGCAAAGGCATCGGAAAGCTCGGCGGCGACGACCTGGACGCCGCTCTGGCCAAGATGGTCGCGGAGCGTTTCGGCCAAAAAACCGGCTTCGACATCCTCAATTCGCCCTATAAGCAGCAATTCATGCTCGCCGTCGAACGGGCCAAGATCGATCTCTCCACCGAGCACACGGCTGTCGCTCGCAAGGCTGAACTTGTGCCGGAGCGCCACCTGAGCCTGGAGGAAGAGATCGACCGTAGCCAGTTTGAAAAGGTCATCATGCCTCTGGTCGTAAAATCCGGCACCGCCATCGACGAGGCATTGCAGATACGCGGCTTGCGACCCAAGGACATCGATAAGGTCCTCCTCGTCGGCGGTTCCAGCAAGATTCCGCTCGTCCGCCGGTACGTCACCGAGAAACTGGCCGGAAAGGCGCCGGAGCCGTTCGATCGGATCGATCCGATGACCTGTGTCGCCCAGGGAGCGGCCATCGTCTCGGCCATCCTGCAAGGCGCGCCGGGACTGGATAACTACGCCTATAGCGTCAAGCTCGAACATTCGCTCTGCGCCAACCCCATTAACGACCGCCGTCAGGTGTATCTCGATCCGATTATCAAGCGCGGCGCCGACATCCCGTGCTCGTTCACCAAGACCTACTACCCCGTGGCCGACCCCGCCGAACGCGTCGTGGTCAGCGTTTTCGAGGGCGACACCTACGACAACCCCGACAGCCCGGAGAACGTGAAACTCGCGGAGATCCCCTGGGAATTCAAACCGGCCCGTTCCCAACGCGACGGCGGCCTGGAAGTGACCTTCGAATATGGCGACGATGGCATTCTCACTGTCCAGATTAACGACACGCACGCCAGCCACAAGAAACGTTTCGCCATACAGCAAACCGGCGAGGACCAGCTCGACGCTTCCCAGCTCATTAAGATGAAGCGCATCAATGAGGACCTCGTCAATCGCACGCGCGACTTTGAATCGACTCAGGAATACAAGGACGCCGTCGAGGTGCTCAAGAAAACCGAGCAGGACGTGATCCCGCGCATCGAGAGCCCCGAAGACCGCCGCGAACTCGAGGACCTCTGCCGTCAGGTCCGCCTGGCAATGGGCAGCGGCGACAAGCAAAAGATGGAATCTGCCAGCGCGACGCTGAACGATCGACTGCTGAATTATGCGTACCTGCTATAGGAGGGTAGTGAGTAGTAAGTGGTGAGCGATGAACCGACCAATACGGCGACTCGCACCACTCACCACTCACCGTGATGCCATGCTCACTTGTCCCATGTGCAAGAAATCCCTCCGCGGGATGATGCGGGAGTGTCCCGGCTGCCGCACAGACCTGTCGCTGCTCGTCGATTACGCCGGCGCGCTGCATGAAGGCTTGGCGCGCGCCGAATTGCTGACGCGATCGGGTGAACTGGGCGAAGCGGTCTGGAGCTACCTCGAGGTGCTCGAGATCGATCCCGACAGCCCGATGGCCCGTCGCCAAGTTGGCCAGGTCGTCACGGCGGTGCGGCAGTTTGACGAGTACGCCCCGGGACGCCGCTGGGGAAAGCACGTGCGGCTTAAGGCCCTGGGATGGGGCGATATCGGCTGGTTGGGCGTCGCCGTTTGCTTGATCCTCGTGCTGGCCGCGTTGGTTGTCGGCTTCTTGCTCGGACGCCACTCCGCGGTAGCCGAACCGTCCGATCCGATGTCCTATATAACCGATTCCCCACTTCATTGAGCATTTTCCGAGTTGACAGTTTGTCGCCATACCTTATAATTCTACCTGCCGTGTCGTTGCTTCCTTTGGCTTTCGGGCGGGTTTACATGCCACTCCTCAGCGCCATTATCGAACAAGAGGACACCTGACGCTCTATCCATGACGCATGGGCGGATAGAGCCAAACCTATCGAGGTTTGGCTTTTTTATTGGCCGTGCCGAGCCGGGCGGCGTAAGCCCCCGGAGCGGGCGTATAGCTCAGTTGGCTAGAGCGCAGCTCTGATAAAGCTGAGGTCCTTGGTTCGAATCCAAGTACGCCCACATTAGAAGATGTGGCGAGCCCGGCAGAAGATGTGGCGAGCCCGGCCGCTGATGTGGCGAGCCCGGCCGCTGATGTGGCGAGCCCGGCGGCTGATGTGGCGAGCCCGGCGGCGTAAGCCCCGGGTGCACCGGGGATGTAGCTCAGCTGGGAGAGCGCGTGGTTTGCAACCACGAGGTCACGGGTTCGATCCCCGTCATCTCCATACGGCCAAGAATAAAACCGGAGAATCCGGCGATTACTGATTGACGCCGGTCGTTCGGTTTCTATGCTTACTAGCTCCTGACGGTGGCCTCAACCGAGACCGCCGCCAGGCGTTTGTGTGTGCCGCCGCTGGCGGTATGGGGTTCTTTGACAAATCGGGTGCGGCAAGAGTTGCATCTGTAAGAGTGGATGCCTCGATCGATTTCCGTTGATCGGGGCGGAAACTCTTGCGTGTCTCTGCATGAGCCTTTGGAGAAAGCAGAGGATCGTTACTTGGCCCTTGGGGTTAGCAGCCTTGGGGGCCGGGTGGCTGGACGGCGGATTCTAAGTTTTGCGCGTGGCGACACGGGCGGAGCTTGGGATCAATGCGGCCAAGCTACCAAGGGCATGTGGGGGATGTCTTGGCGCCAGGAGGCGATGAAGGGCGTGGCAGGCTGCGATAAGCCCGGGGGAGTGGTCAAACGCGCGTTGATCCCGGGATTCCCGAATAACCGCACACTGAATCCATAGGTGTGCGGAGCGAACGGGGGGAACTGAAACATCTCAGTACCCCTAGGAAAAGAAAGCAAAAGCGACTCCGTCAGTAGCGGCGAGCGAACGCGGAAGAGCCTAAACCACTTGGACTCGTCCGAGTGGGGTTGTAGGACCGGACACAAGGGCCTTGAGTACTCTAGCGGAACGATCTGGAATGGTCGGCCATAGCGGGTGAAAGCCCCGTACGCGGCAGGGGAAAAGGGTTCGTCTGGCACCTGAGTAGGACCGTGCACGTGAAACGCGGTCTGAAGCGGCGGGGTCCATCCCGCAAGGCTAAGTACTCCCTGGCGACCGATAGCGAACCAGTAGCGCGAGCGAACGATGGGAAGAACCCCTACCAGGGGAGGATAGTGAACCTGAAACCACATGCCTACAAGCGGTCGGAGGGCTATGCCCCGCAAGGGGAATGCCTGACGGCGTGCCTTTTGCATAATGATCCGGCGACTTACGGTCATCAGCAAGGTTAAGCGGTACTGCCGCGGAGCCGAAGCGAAAGCGAGTCTGAACAGGGCGATTAAGTTGGTGGCCGTAGACGCGAAACCACGTGATCTACGCATGGGCAGGATGAAGTGGGGGTAATGCCCCATGGAGGTCCGAACTCACTAGTGTTGAAAAACTAGGGGATGACCTGTGTGGAGGATTGAAAGTATCATCAAACGTGGAGATAGCTCGTTCTCTCCGAAATAACTTTAGGGTTAACGTCTCGTTAGTTGGCAACGGGGGTAGAGCGACTGAATCGGAAAGGGGGCCTACCCGGCTACCCTTCCGAACCAAACTCCGAATACCGTTGTACCAAGGCGAGGCAGCTAGACGGCGAGGGATAAGCTTCGTCGTCGAGAGGGGAACAACCCAGACCGCCTGCTAAGGTCCCCCAGCCGTGCTCAGTGCGAAAGGAAGTTGGATTCCGGTGACAGCCAGGATGTTGGCTTAGAAGCAGCCACCATTTAAAAAGTGCGTAATAGCTTACTGGTCGAGGAGTCCTGCGCCGATAATGAACGGGACTAAGCACGGCACCGAAGCAGCGGGTATAGCGCAAGCTATACGGTAGGAGAGCGTGGCACCGTAGGTCGAAGGGGTACGGACAACGAACCCTGGACGAAGTGCCAGTGATCATGCCGGAACGAGTAACGATAAAACGGGTGAGAATCCCGTTCGCCGAAAGCCTAAGGTTTCCTGGGGAAGGTAAATCCGCCCAGGGTTAGTCGGACCCTAAGACGAGGCCGAAAGGCGTAGTCGATGGACGGCAGGTTAATATTCCTGCACCACTGGAGGAGGTTGAGAACGTCAGGACTCTGGCCGAAACAGCAGCGGCGTGTTTAGATCGCCGTCCCGCAAGGGCGAGGGCATTTACGATCCCGAAGTGCTGGGAAGGACAGACAAGAAAAGCCGACGTTGGACGAATCCAGTGCCCGTACTAAAACCGACACAGGTAGGCGCGATGAAGATTCCAAGGCGCTCGAGAGAACGCTGGTGAAGGAACTCGGCAAATTAACCCCGTAACTTCGGGATAAGGGGTGCCCCTTGGGGTGTTAAAGCCTCGGGGGGCCGCAGTGAAAGGGATCTGGCGACTGTTTACTAAAAACACAGGACTGTGCCAACGCGCAAGCGGACGTATACAGTCTGACGCCTGCCCGGTGTCGGTAAGTTAAGGAAGGGGGTTAGCGGAGTAATCCGCGAAGCTCGCAACCGAAGCTCCGATAAACGGCGGCCGTAACTATGACGGTCCTAAGGTAGCGAAGTTCCTTGTCGGGTAAGTTCCGACCTGCATGAATGGCGTAACGACCGGATCACTGTCTCCACCAGCGACTCGGTGAAACTGTAGTTGTTGTGAAGATGCAACATACCCGCAACTAGACGGAAAGACCCCGTGAACCTTTACTGCAGCTTAGTATTGGGTTTAGGCCCGGCATGCGTAGAGTAGGTGGGAGGCTATAAAGGCTGCGTCCCGGCGCGGCTGAAGCCGACGATGAAACACCACCCTTGGCGTGCTTGAATTCTAACCCCGTCCCGTGAACCCGGGCGGCGGACAGTGCTAAGTGGGCAGTTTGACTGGGGCGGTCTCCTCCCAAAGTGTAACGGAGGAGTTCAAAGGTACCCTCGGCCCGGTTGGCAATCGGGCTACGAGCGCAAAGGTAGAAGGGTGCTTGACTGCGAGACCCATAAGTCGAGCAGGTGCGAAAGCAGGACTTAGTGATCCGGCGGTGCTGGATGGAAAGGCCGTCGCTCAACAGATAAAAGGTACTCCGGGGATAACAGGCTTATCTCCTCTGAGCGTTCACAGCGGCGAGGAGGTTTGGCACCTTAACACATCGGGGTGCTGGGGAAGTGATTCCCTACCAACAAATCGGCTTATAACGGTGAACCCGTCCGTGGATCCTGTGATCTCTTATCGATCCACGCGGCAATACCGTGGGAAGTCGCTTCTTACCGAAGAAGTTGACCCCGTAACGACTGACCCGAAAGGGAAGGCTTTGCTCGGCCCGCGCAAGGCAACACGCCGACTCCTGTCTTGTCCAAGCGAGATCATGCGCAATGCTAAATTGGCAAAGAGCTAATAGCTGTCAGCTAATAGCTGTTGGTTAAACAGCGTTTCGCTACCATCCGCGACAGGAAGAAGATATAGTCTACGCCACAAGAAACTGTGGAATCCGTACGATGTCGGCTCATCGCATCCTGGGGGTGGAGAAGCTCCCAAGGGTTTGGCTGTTCGCCAATGAAAGCGGTACGTGAGCTGGGTTTAGACCGTCGTGAGACAGGTCGGTCCCTATCTGTTGTGGGCGTAGGAGACTTGAGCGGTTTTCTCCCTAGTACGAGAGGATTGGGAGGGACGTACCTCTGGTGTGCCAGTTGTCCCGCTCGGGGCAGCGCTGGGTAGCTACGTACGGCCGGGATAAACGCTGAAGGCATCTAAGCGTGAAACCCTCCGCAAGACAAGGTCTCCCGTTCTTCGGAACGAAGGCTCCTGGAAGACCACCAGGTCGATAGGCCGGGTGTGTAAGGCCCGTAAGGGTCTCAGCTAACCGGTACTAACAGCCGAACGCTTGACCGCATTGATCCTCGGCTCGCTTCGTGCACCCGCGCGAAACGATCGGCCAAGGGCCATGCAGAGCAATTCTTGCTGCACCCTTTTTGATATAGACGCGTTGATTCTTGTGAATCAACGCATGCGACTTCCCGGTGAACACACCCGGATGGCCACACCCGTTCCCATTCCGAACACGGCCGTTAAGCATCCGGGGCCGATGGTAGTGCTTTCAGCGCGAGAGTAGGTTATTGCCGGGGTTTACCGACGCCCTCGCCGTGCAAACGGCGGGGGCGTTGTCATTTCCATCCGCACACGTTGCAGACCCTCCCTTCAAGGTCTATCATCGAAGATGGTCCTACGTCCAATCACTCCGGACGGCGTCGCCATGACTTCCTGCCGCATTCGCTTTATTTCTGTGCTCGTTTTGTCTTTCCCGCTGTTTGCTTCCGTGGCCAGGCCCGCGGACGAGAAGCCGACGACGAAGGAAGCCGTTGCGTCGCTCGTCCGGCAATTGATCGACTCCGACGCGGCCGAGAGGGACCGGGCCGTTAGGGAGTTGATCAACTTCGGGCCGAGTGCCCTGCCGCTCCTTCCGACCGAAGACGAACTCTCATCGGAAACGCAGAAGAAGCAATTGACCCGAGTGCTCAAAGCGCTCAAGCTTCTACAAATCCAACAAGAACTGCCGCCGCGTCCCGTAACGCTTGAAGGCGAATGGTTTCTTGACAAGGCGTTGGCCGACCTGAACAAACAGAGCGGCGTCAAAGTCGATGACCGCCGGCGAACCAAGGCCGAGAAAACGCTAAAGCTCGATCTCAAAGCCGTCACGTTTTGGCAGGCCATCGACGCGATTGCCCAGTCGGCAAACGCGCAGGTGTCGCTCTATCAGCGCGACGGTGTAATCGCGCTGGTCGACGGACCGCACATCGCGTTGCCGGTCAGCTACCACGGCCCGTTCCGTGTCACGATTCAGCGCAAAGTTCTCGTCGATGACCTGATTGCGGAATCCCATCAACTCATCGTTACCCTGGAGATTGCTTGGGAGCCCCGATTCCGGCCGTATTTGCTGGAAACGACGCCCAAGTCCGTCGCCGTTGAGGACGACGCGAAACATGAACTGCCGGTCGCGGAGGACGGCGGCAAGTCGGCCGTGGAGGGCAAACTGGCCGCAAGCGTAGAGCTGCACCTGCCCGCGCCGCCTCGCTCGGTCGCCCGGCTTGGATCACTGCGCGGCGAATTCACGGTCACCGGCGCCGGCGAAATGCTGACCTTCACGTTCGACACGCTCGATCAGCTCAAGGACGACGCGAAGTCCCGCGAACAGAAGCAGAAAGGCGTCGTGGTCCGGCTCGGCAAACCGGTGCTGACCGATGATCTCTGGACGGTCGAGGCGCAACTCGACTATCCCCGCCACGGCCCAAAGTTCGAGAGCTTTCAATCGTGGATCGGCTATAACGAGATGTATCTGCAAAGGGACGTCGGCGATCAGCGCTTCCCGAACACGGGCGGCTATTCCGTCGAAAGCACGGGATCCAACCGGGCCGTGATCCGCTACCATTTCATCGACAAACGCCCGGAGAAGCTGACCCGCGGCAGCCCCGCCGATTGGCGCGTCATGTACAAGACGCCGGGAATCCTGCTCGAAGTGCCGGTGCCGTTCGCTTTCAAGGACGTGTCGCTGCCTTAATCAGATGCGCCGAGCTCATCCGATGAATGCTGCTCGGGCGGCCGCGCACGGGACTTCCGCCCTCTTAGGGTCACTCCGAAAAACGCCAATCCCATGCCGCCCAAAAGTACATACGGCGTCGCGACCATCAGGTAAATGCTGTTGTTGTAAGCCCGCGCTTCGAGCAACCCGTCGTCTACCTCCGAACCGGAGGCGTCGCTGATCGTTTCGTTTCAGGTCGGGCACGCCCAAAGCGCGCGCGGCTGCGCCACGGCGACGAGCAGGACCAGTGTACCGACAACGAAACGTAGGAGTCTCACGCGCATTCTCCTCACGGATTATTCTAATCTCCCGTCACCCTGTGGGGTAGAGGTGATAGAGCATCCAGTACACCACGACGCCGGTGATGGAAACGTACAGCCAAATCGGCAACGTCCACCGGGCGAGTTTCTTGTGGCGGGGAATCCTGCCGGTTAGGCCCAAGTAAGCGGTGAACAGGGCCAATGGGGCGGTCGCCGCCGCCAAGACCGTGTGCGTCAGCAAGATGCCGAGATAGGCTTTTCGCACTCCCTCCGGGCCGCTAAAACGCGTTGGCTCCCCGTTCCGAATAATGAAGTGGAAATACAAGTACGACGCAAGAAAGACTCCCGACACCGCGAGAGCGATCAACATGCACGTCATGTGCAACCCGATGCGCCGGCCGCGAATGAAGAGAAACCCCGCGATCAAAAGAAGTGCGCTGGCCGCATTGAGAACGGCATTCGTCCGTGGCTGCGCGATTTGGTCCAGTGGGTAGTAACCGCCGCGCAGACGGGCGATGTCGCCCATCAGGCGCGGCACATCGTCGACGGCTTGGTGGGTTTCGTCCTCCTTGCGGCCGTCATACAACCCGCGGATTCTTCCATGTCGATCAACAAGCACCAAGCGAGTGCTGTGGCTGACCTCATTTCCCGGAAACAGGTCGTTGCCCTCGTTTCGCGCAACGCCTAGTCGGAAACTCTCGCGGATGAGCCGGAAAGCGTCTTCTTGCTTCCCGGTCAGGAACAGCCAACGGTTAGCGTCGGCGCCGTGCCCCGTGGCGTACGCCTGTAGAACCTCCGGCGAGTCATTTTCTGGGTCGACGCTGATGCTGACCAGGACGACGTCGGGATACCCGACCTCGCGCACCCGTTCCTGAACGCGATACATGGTCTCGGTCACTTGCGGACACACGGTGCCGCAGCGGGTGAAGAAAAAGCACGCGACCCAAACCTTGCCGTCAAGATCCGACTTGCTGACCTCCCGGCCGCCTTGTTCGATAAGCGTGAAATCCGCGACTTCGCCGATGGGCTCGTCGTTGAGGGAGGTCTCCGCCCGGACTTCGGAGGGGAAGCGAATCACCCCCAGCGCGAGCGCAAGAGCCAGGCCCACCGCGAATGGTCGCCGCATGTTTCTTGCTCGCGCTTACCAGGCAAAGACGATGTCGGGCAGGAGGACGATCATCATCATCGTCCCCAGAATGAACGCCGGAATGAGCATGAAATACGTCAGCCGCCAATCGTATTTCAAGTGCATGAAGTACGTGCCCACCAGCGTGGCCTTTATGATCGCCACGGCGAGGATGGCCACGAAGGCGCTGAAAACCGACATCTTGTCATGGTGGGCAAGATAGTTGAATCCGAACGACAGTGCGGTGAAGACCGACAGCGCGCCGCCAACGATCAAATAGGCGTTGATGTTCGGCCCATGTCCCGCGGCGTCGTGTGCTTCCGTCATAACTGCTGTTCTCCGAAAACGGGCCCAAGTCCTATATCAGGTAAATCAGCGGGAACAGAAAAATCCACACGATATCGACGAAGTGCCAGTACAGGCCCGTGTATTCCAGGAATGCCGCATGCTGAGCTCCCAGCCGTCCGAGAAGGGCCATCACAAGAATGATGACAAAGATCACCAAGCCGCCTACCACGTGCAGCGCGTGGAATCCGGTCATGGCGAAATAGCACGAGGCCCACATGTTGCCGTGCGGAATCACCGGCGTCAGCGGAACCGTCTCGGGAGGATTCTTCTTTTCTCCCTCCTCGAGGATCTTCATCACCCCCTCGCCGATCTTCTCGGGGCTAAGGCCGGGATTGTACTTGGTTTTGTCCGGCGATTCTTGCATGTCCTTCAAAAGAGCCTTGCATTCGTGGACCGTCTCCTCGGAAAGCCCTTTCGGGTCCTTCTCGATTGCCTGCAACTCTCGGCGAATCTTCTCCGCGTATTGCTGGCCCGTTACGGGGTGGTCGAGTTGCTCGCCGATGTGGCCGGGCAAAATGTCGTGTTGCCACTTGGAGTAATACTCCACGGCCTTGATGCCGAGAAAGACAAAGCCCAAAGCGAGGGTAATGCCGATATAAATCACCGCCTGCTTGACATTTCCCCTGGCAATGACATAGTGGGCCAGCACCACCGTCAAGCTGCTGCAAATCAGCACGAATGTGTTGACGGCGCCCATCCATTCCACAACGTGCACGTCGTGCGGACTAGGCCAGCGGTTGGGCCCGCTCGACGGCGCGCTTTGGCGCAGCAGGACGTAGACCCCGACCAGGGCAGTGAAAAACATGACTTCCGTTACCAGAAACATCCACATGGCAAGTTTGCCGTTGCTCAGGGGCAAACCCATGTGAGCTTGCGGTTGTTCTTCGAGAACTGCGTGTGCCATATGCGGTCCCAAGCTAGTGATTGAAGGTTCCGTCGCCGTTCTTCATCGTTTAGCCGCGATTTGCAGAACCGCGTGGCTCAAGGGCGATCCCACATCAAAACGGCCAACAACGCCGGCAGATAAATCAACGACGCCTGCAAGACTCGGCGGGCGCGGCCCACGCTGCGATAGCGCCCGAAACCAATCGCGCAAACGAGGAAACCAACACCCAGAATTGCCGCGACCCACACGTAGACGCGCCCCGCCGTACCGAGATAGAAGGGCATGAGGCTCACCGCGATGAGAGCCACGCAATACATCACCATGCGGACCGCCGTCAACCGGCCACCCGGATCGACTACGGTTAGCATGCGGTGGCCGCCCTGAGCGTAGTCATCGCGGTAAATCCAGGCGATGGCCAGAAAATGCGGTACCTGCCAAAGGAACAAGATCAGAAAGAGCGTGAGCGCTTCCCAGCTCACCGACCCCCGAAGCGCAACCCAGCCAATCAAGGGCGGCATGGCGCCGGGGACCGCGCCGACCAGCGTATTGAGCGTCGTGCGCGGCTTCAAGGGTGTGTACACGAACACGTAACTGAAGAACGTCCCCGCCGCGAGCAGTGCGGCCCACGGTTGACGAAGGCTGACGCCGAGATAAACCACGCCGGCAACGCCGAGAGCGAAGCCGAAGATCAGTGCCTCCACGGGCTGCACGCGGCCGGCCGGAAGCGGGCGGTTTTCCGTGCGCCGCATCAAGCCGTCCCGGTGCCGTTCGAGCCATTGATTCAAGACGCTGGCGCCGGAAGCGACCAACGCCGTACCTAACACGGCGTGGAACAGCGCAACCACGTCGAGCGCGGTCCCCGCCGCCAGGTAACCGCCAGCCGCCACCGTGAACAATACCAGCACCGAAATGCGCGGTTTGGTCAGCTCCAGGTAATCGGCTACTCGGGCGCGAACAAGCGGGAAGACGGCATCTTCACATACGGGAGCGACCGTTTTCATGCCATGGCCTCCACTTGACGAACGGGTGTCGCGGTCGCTGAAGGCGTCATGCTTCGACCCAAATAGGAGTGCAAAGTGATCACCACCGTGGTCGCGAACAGGAACGAGCCGATCAAAAGATGCAACGACCGGGCGAGGTCAGGGTACGCCGTCAGCGGTTTCAACTGCACCCATCGGCCATCGGTCACAAACTTGCTCAGCCAGGCTTCGACTCCCAAGACGAGTTGCAGAGCGACCAAACCAAACAGGATTTTCAGGTGCACGGCCAGCCGAACGTCCCGTGCCCTGTTCATCCAGTAAGTTGCGCCCAGGGTCGCCGCCGACGCCACCACGGCGAAAGCGAGCAACAAGTGGACGCGCGGGCCGATCGCCGCGTCCGTGTGCCGGACAATCGCGCCGAAGACGATTTGAAGATAAACCAATCCAGCCGTCAAAAGAGCCAGCCGACGTAATCGTGAATCACTCGTAGCTCCCGCCAGCTCACCGCCTACAACATTCTTCCAGCCCGACGAGGTCAGGTACGCGATACTGACCAGAAACGCGAAAACTAATTGCGCAGTGCAGCCGTGGATCATGGCGAACTCGCGCCCCGCCAAGGCATGCAGGTTCACCCGCAAAATACCAAGCACGCCTTGGCACACGACCGCGACGAGCGCGACCAGCCCCATCCAGCGGAGCCAGCGATGATTCTGGCCAAAGCCAAGGCCCAAGGCGAGGGTAATCGCGCCCATGCCCACAAGCCAGCCGAACGTGCGGTGGGAATGCTCGATCAACAGACCCCAATTGGCGACGTCCGTTAAATAGCGCCTTCCGTGTTCGTCAATTCCCTTCGATACTTCGGTGAATAGGTGCCAAGGCTGCCGCAGCCCCTGTTGATCGACCAAACCTACTTGCTTGGTGGTCACCTCCGCGCCAAGGAACAGCAGCGGCAATGCCGCAACTGCGGTCGCAACGGCGACGACATGCAACCAGCGAGGCGTCCCGAAGGACGCTACGGGCAAAGCGGGTTCAGTGGTTAGCGTGGCGGTCGCCATGAATCTCCGGTCGGATACCTTCGCTAATGGGCGGCGGGCACCGGCTGGCCGGAAAGCGCCGCCGCGTTCCGCGCTTGCGGTTGGTAATCTTCCTCCACATCCGGCGATGCGTATTCATACGGACCCCGGTCCACAATGGGCACCACCGGGAAGTTGCCGTGCGGCGCGGGCGATGAGGCCGACCATTCCAGCGAATTCGAGTGCCACGGATTCAGGCCCGACTTTTTGCCCCAGACCAGGCTGAACAAGAAGTTCGCTACGAAGATCAGCTGGGTGAGTCCCAGCAGCAACGCGCTAATGCTGATAAACGTGTTGAGCGGTCCCAGGTGCCTCGTAAACCCGAAATCGGACCAATCGAAATAGCGCCGGGGTTGCAGGCCGATGCCGATGATGTGCATCGGATAGAAGGTGCAGTTGGAGAACACAAAGGTCAGGGCGAAGTGGACCTTGCCCCAAGGTTCGCTCATCATTTTGCCGAACATCTTCGGGTACCAGAAGTAGATCGCCCCGAAAATCCCGAACAGGCTGCTCATGAAGAGCACGTAGTGAAGGTGGGCGACGATGAAGTATGTGTCGTGGATGGCGATGTCCACCGGCGTGGCGGCCATGAAAATGCCGCTCAGGCCGCCGATCACGAACATCGACACGAACGCCAGCGCGTTGAGCATCGGCGTCGTGTACTGAATGTTCGCGCCCCACACCGTGCCGAGCCAGTTGAAGACCTTCACCGCCGAGGGAAGGGCAATCATGATGGTCGCAATCATGAATCCAGTGCCGAGCCGCGGGTCCATGCCGCTCTGAAACATGTGATGGCCCCAAACGATGAAGCCCAACCCGGCAATGCCCGCGAGCGAGTAAACCATCGGCCGGTAGCCGAACAGCGGCTTGCGGCTGAACGTGGCGATGATGTCGGAAACGAAGCCCATCGCCGGCAAAATCATGATGTAGACGGCCGGGTGGGAATAAAACCAGAACAGGTGCTGCCACAAGAGCGGCTGGCCCCCGCCGACCGCGGTGTGCTGGTTGCCGAAGTCAAGCCCGGCCGGCGGCAGGAAGAACGTCGTGTTGAATGTCTTGTCAAGTAGTTGCAGGAATAGAGCGACGGTCAGTACGGGCAACGCCATCGCTTGCAGGATGGCGGTGATGAACATGGCCCAGATGCTCAACGGCATGCGGAAGAGCGTCATCCCCGGCGCACGCATGTTGATGATCGTGGTGATGTAGTTGACCGACCCCATCATCGAGGAAACCCCGACGAAGATAAGGGACACCAGCCAAAGAATCTGGCCCTTGCCGGCGGGCTGGGCGGGTGAGTCCTTGAAGAGAGCCGCCTTCGTCTTTTCAGGCAAGGATTTGTTTTCCTCAGCGCCCGTGGCGAAGTCGATGCCGGGATAGGGAGGCATGGTGACGCTGGCGACGGTCGGGTACGAGGTCCAGCCGGAAGCGCCCGCGCCGCCCTCGACGAAGAAGCTGCTCAGAATGACGATGAACGCCGGCCACATGAACCAGTACGAACACATGTTCAGCTTCGGGAACGCCATGTCCTTGGCCCCGATCATGAGCGGGATCAAGAAGTTCCCAAACGCGCCCGCCAGCAGCGGGATAATGACGAAGAAGATCATGACCGAGGCGTGCATGCTGAAGAGCATGTTGTAAAACGCTGGATCCATGCGCTGGCCCCAACTGGCGGGGAACAGGGTGCTCAGGATAGGGATCTGCGCCCCCGGCCAGCCGAGTTGAATGCGGACCAGCATGGCCAAGGCGCCGCCAATGAACAGGAAGATTAGTCCCGAGAACAGGAACTGGATGCCAATGACCTTGTGGTCGGTCGAGAATATGTACTTGCCGATAAAGCCCGGGTGATGGGCATGAACGGCATGTGGCGTTCCGGAACTCATGAAAGGTCCTCATGAACGGGCGAGCAATGCTCCTAAACTTCCGAAGTCTCAAAGACTTCGGAAGTTTGCGCGGCGCGACTCACGGTTGGCCCGCAGCCGAGTCAACCGCGTGGCGATCTTGTTCTTCCTTGGCCTGCTTCAACCACTTCTCGTAATCTTCCCGATCCTTGTGGATGTAGAGCTTGCCGCGCATCTTGTAATGGCCCCAGCCGCACAGTTCGGCGCAAGCCAGGTCGCAGTCCACGGTGGGCTCGTCCCACTTTCTGGTCTCGTCGTTGTATTTGGTATTGGCCGTTCCCTTTTCCGCGGCGAACCAGACAGGGATCGTCTTACCCGGCAGTGCGTCCTGCTTGATGCGCATGTTCGGTAGAAAGAAACTGTGGATCACGTCGCGCGTCTTCAGATGGACGCGAACGCTCGAGCCTTCCCAAATGTGGATTTGGTTGACCACGCGCAGGTCGTCGAACTGCGCTTCTTTTCCCCATGAATCGACGGCGCTCGCATTTTCCTTGAGAGCGTCCTGCCCTAGGAATTTCGGGTCGGTTGGATAGCGCACCCGCCACTCGAATTGACGGGCGCTGACTTCCATAATCTGGTCGGGAGGCGGCATGCGCGACGCGACTTTGATGCGGTTCCACGCCTGTACCTGCGTGAAGGCGATAAAGAGAAGAATCACGGCAGGAACCAGGGTCCAGATCAATTCCAAGGAAAAGGCCCCATGGAAATAGGCCGCCCTGCGACCCGGCTCGCCCGCATAGCGGAAGAGGGCGTAAACCAAAATCCCTTCGGTCAGCAAGAAGAAAAAGGTGACGATCCACAGAATCAAGTAGAACAGATCGTCGGTCTCCTTCCCGAACACGCACAGGTTCTTCGGCAGCCACCACCCCATCCACGGCGACACCGCGGTCAGGCCGGTTATTCCCGCGATGACTACGCCGAAGAATATGCTCCATCCCTTTTTCATGGGATCACTCCGCGAACCAGGGGCAGGCGTCGAACAATTCGCCCACCCTGAGAGTCAATCAATCTCAATGCCGTATTTGCGGCGCATTTCCGGGTACGGCAACACTTGCAGAAAGTTCACCAGGTCCCAGATCTGGTCGGAATTCAAAGGACCGAAGAACGCCGACATGCCCGAGCCTCGAATGCCGCTGTGAATCCGCCAATAAAGATCAATGGGACGACGGCCGCCCCGAAAGACGCCGCTCGTGAAGTCGATGGGCCGGACGATCGTACCCCAGTCGTCCCATTTGTAATTGTTTTGCCGGCCGAAATCCTTGTGGCAACTCACGCAGCCGGCCTGAGACTGATCGATGAATAGCTTGTAGCCATTCTTAACCGATTTTTCCGAGAACCCAGGATACGGATCCGGCTTGATCAGGCTCTTGACGGCCTGGGCTTGCACCCAATAGTTGGCGAGCCGTCCCACTTGCTTGTCCGTTTCCGCGACGACCGAATCATCTTCAAGGTTGTCGTCTCCAAGGAGCTTTTGCATCACGACCGACTCGACCTCACCCCGCAGGCTGAGGTGGATGACATAGCTCACCAGTTCATCCAAATCGGAATCCGAAAGCAGGCCAAACGACGGCATGGACGTGCCCTCGATGCCGTTGCGCAGCGTGCGCGTCAGATCTTCCCGGCGCGGCTTGCGCGTACCGGCGGGCTGGTTGGAGGAGCTGAACTTGAAAATGCCCTGGCGGTAGTCGCGCGGGTGGGGATTGACCCATTCGGCGGTCGGCCCGTGACCGTCCCCGGTGAGCCCGTGGCAATGCAGACAGTGCCGGCGGAAGAGCTTGCTGCCCGCCGCGAGCATATCTTTGCCGTCTTCGTCACGCAACTTCAGCACTTCGGCGAGGTCTTCCTCGCTGTCGCCCACCTTCCCGTCCACTTTCGGATGGGCAGGCGTGCCGAATTTCTCTTCGAGGCGCTTCTCCAACTGACCCCGCTCTTGGCTCTTCTTGGCGGTGAGGTCCTTGGGATCGAGGATTTTCCCTCCCAATTCCTTGATGCGGGCGGGGAGCTGGTTGAGCGCGCCGGGAGGATCAACCGTGTAGGGCTGCGTGTCGGGGGCCTTGATGAAAATGGGATCGGTGCGCGCCGGATACCTCATGTCGTCGGAATAGCCTTCGTTATCGCAACCCGTCATGCAGAACGTGCTGAGCATGAGAAGGGCCAAGCCGGCTATCGTCTGGCGGGCCATTGGGGAGGTCCGAAAAGCCATGCGTCGCCTTGCCTCCTTCAACCGGCCCCTCACGTCACTCTCTCTCCGCCGAGGGGGCGAGGGTAGCGAGAGGAGGCGCGGAGCGGTCCGAAAAACGAACACTCCATTGCTTCACCCGCAATGGAGTTGCTGCCGAATTCCGGGGTCGCACGCCCGGATGGGGTCTGAGAACCCCGTCTTTTGTAGTTGGCAACACGGGCTTGTCAAGGACGTAATTCCTTGCGAACGATGGCCGGCGTTTCGACTTTGCCGCTGTGGCCAAAACGCTCAACAGGTTGCAAGTCATGTGCAGCGCCTGGACATGCGCTTGGACTGTGGAATTCCCTAACGTGGCAAGATAAATGGTCGTGTGCGGCGAAATGGAGTTCTGTCAAATCCGAGACGGCCAAGTTGAATCGTTCCCGAAACCGGGAATAATACCGTCGCCCACGATCTCACGATGAAAGACCAAACCGATGCTCTATAAAACCGGGCGCCTCCTCCAACTCCTGGGTCTGATCCTCCTGCCTGTGGGCATGGCCGGCAACTTGGCCAGACCCGACGACTATGGCACACGCAGCGTGCTGTTCACGTTGGCCGCCGGCGGCGCGGTCTTCACTATCGGCTACCTCTTGCAACAGGCCGGCAAACCACGTTAAGGGTCGGCGGTTCCCCTGACGATTCGTTTCGGGTACAACTGTATTGTTGTCCTCTGCGAGCGTGGCAGCCAAGCCTTCGGAAGTCTTGCGTGCCGCGCTGACGACGCCTGGAGTCCCCGCATGGGTCGCCGCCGGCCGGTACGCTTCGTCATCTTGCTCTGCGCCGGTCTGGCCGCGATCCTGCCAATGGCGCCTGCGGAAGAGACTCGCTGGGTCACCACCGTCACCGGCGAACGCGACGGCGCCGCCACCGCCGGCCGCCTGCAAGCCGCGCGCGACCTGGAGGCCAAAAAGGATTGGAAGGCCGTCGTCGAGGAATACGCCTCGATCCTCGCCAACTCCGGCGACGAACTTGTTCCCCTCTCCGACCGCCATTTCGTACCGGCTCGGCTCATCTGCCAGCGCAGACTCGCGTTGTTGCCGCCCGAAGCGCTTACGCTCTATCGCAAGCGGGCCGATGGCCCCGCCAAGAAGTGGCTCGAGACCGGCACGGCCGAGCGCGACCCGCGCCTGTTGCGCCGCGTCGTCAACGAGGCGTTTTGCAGCCGGCCCGCCGAGGCCGCGCTCGACCTCCTCGGCGAATTAGCATTCGAACAGGGCCGGCCCGAGGAGGCGGATCGCTGGTGGTCCTTGCTCGCCGTCCCCGCCTCCCAAGCGGGAAAGGATGACCAACCTGCCGCGGTTCGCGACCTTATCTATCCCGACCCGCAAGGCGACAAGGCGCGCTACCGAGGCAAACAACTCCTTGCCCGTCTGTTTCACGGCGACCCTGGCTTTTCGGCGGAACTGAAAGCCTTTCGCACGCTCCATCCCAAAGCCGAAGGCCTCCTCGCCGGACGCAAGGGCAACTACGGCGAAATCCTCCAGGCCCTTTCCGAGAATCCCGGTCTCAAGGAGTCTCCGCGCTCGACCGATGCCTGGACCACGTTCGCCGGCAATGGTTCGCGTAACCGCATCTTGCCGCCGCCGCCCGATCGCAACTGGTTGTCCCGCCTCTGCGAGGACGATCCCCTCCGATTCGACCTGGTCAACCACAAGCTGATCAAAACGGACGACACTCCGCCGCCGGGCCCGCCCGGCAAGGGCAAGTCCCCCACGCTCACGGAAGCCGCGCGCTCCCTGGCGTTCTATCCGGTTGTGTTGGATCACAAGGTCGCCGTGGCGGACTCCGACGGCGTGACCCTTTACGACCCGCTCACCGGCGCCGTCCACGACTGGTCACTGAAAGACGCCGCGCAAGGCGAAGGCAAACGGGAAACCAAGTTGCCCGCGCCGTCCGACCTGCGCTGGACGCTCACCGCGTCCGGTCGCCGTTTGTACGTCCGCCTCGGCGCGGACTCGTTCGATGCCGCCAAGAAACTGGGACAAGATCCCAGTCTTTTGGTCTGTCTCGAATGGCTGCCCGAAGAGCAAAAACTAAGCGAGTGCTGGCGCGTACGTGCGAGCAAACTCGACAAGGACCAGACCGCCTTTGAAGGCAGCCCCGTCGTCGCCGACGGCCGAGTGTATGTCGCCTTCACTCGGCTTGAGGACAAAGCTATCACCGCCATCGCCTGCCTCGACGCCGGGACTGGCGTGACACGTTGGCGGCAAGATGTCTGCGAAACCACCGCCGTTGATCCCAAACAGCCGCGTTTCCGCCATCATCTCCTGACTCTTGCGGGCGCCTCCGTCGTTTACGCCTCGCACAACGGCGTCATCGCTTCCCTCGACGCCGACTCCGGCAAACGCATTTGGGCGGTCCGTTATCCCACGCGCGGCCTGATGATCGAAGCCACCACTCCGTCGCCACGCGACTTGACGCCCTGTATCTACGACGGCGGCCGGTTGTTCGTCGCCCCGGCTGATTACGACCGCCTGCTCTGTCTTGATGCCACCACGGGTCGGACCCTCTGGGAACGCGACAAGATCGAGGCCGTTCACCTGCTGGGCGTCGTCGAGGGAAAACTGATTTTCGACACCGCCAAGAGCATCCGCGCCGTATCCGTTGTCGACGGCGTGGACCAATGGAGTGCGCCATCCGTCGCCGAAGGTTCACTCACCTTCGGCCGAGGCCTGATTCTCGGCGATGTGGTGCTCTACCCAACACGGCACGGAGTGACCGTACTTTGCATTCCGGACGGCCAGGCCACCGAGCAATTAAACCTGCCGAACGGTCGGCTCGAGCGACTCTGGGGCAATCTCGCTTACGCCGACGGCGTCCTGGCCGTCACGGATCGCACGTCCCTTACGGTCCATGTCGCGCCGGCCTTGTGGAAAGACCAGCGCAAAAAGGACGCGCGCGAGAAACCCAGTTCAGTAGAGGCACGCTATCGCCTCGCAATCGCCGAAACCGACGCGGGCAATCTGGATGAGGCAATTCAGGAGTGGAAACGCGTAGAGCGGATGACGGCGCACGATTCCAGCGAAGGCCGCTCACTGCGTCGTAAAGCTCAGGAGCAACGCCACGACTTATTGCTCCGTTCGGCGAAACGCGCCTTGTCTTACCGTCTGTCGGAAAACCCCGACGACTACCTCAACGAAGCCGCGCGCCCGGAACTCCCCGACGAGTTGAGACTGCGGACACGCGCGTTTCAGGCGGTCCTCTGGCAACGTGCCAACTTCCCCTCGCATTCGGTCGTGGCCTACGATTCCATCGCGCGGGATAAAACGCTTCGAACCCGCACCGTCCTCGATGAGAACCGCAATCCCCAGGTCGCCGGCATTTGGGCCGTCTCACGCATCGATGATCTCATTCGCGCCCATGGACTTCCGGTTTACGCCGGCGTAGGCGACGTGGTCCCCACCCCGCAAATCACGCGAAGGTCTCATCCGCATGAGCTGGAGGACGCACTTGCCTGGCATCCGCATGCCTACGCGAGCTGTCAATTAGCCTGTTCTTACGCGGCAGGTTGTGAACACAACAAACAAGGCGGCTTGGCCTCCGCGGTCTGGAGATCATGCGTGCGCCACGGCCCCTACTATGCCTCGCGCGTTCACACTCAGGTGCGGCTCGCCCAACTCTATGAACGGGAACGATGCCGGCCCGCCGCGATCCGCACCTGGCAACAGATCGAACGAGAGGACGCCACGCCCGGACTCGCAGGTGTGGTCTGGCGAACGCTGGCCACCGCACAAATCCAGAGACTCCAGGCGCTTCAAGCGGCGACTCCCACCGAAATCGATTTGCCCTGGCAGCGAACCAGTGAAACCGAACTGAGCCCCGGCGAGTCCTTGCTTCCCCGAGACGAGACGACAGGCGCTCCCACCTACGACGATCTATTCCTCCTCGACGGCCGCGACCTCGTCTGCCGCGCGGAAAATACCGGCAAACCCCTGTGGCAACGCACACTCCGCTGGACACCCAACTGGTTGGGCTTTCAAGACAACTGGGTCTTGGCCGCCGGCGTCCACGGCATCCAAGCTCTGACTGCCGACACCGGTGATCTGCTCTGGGAATACCCCGCCCCGGCATGGTTGACCAATCTGGAGTCCCCTAGTGACACGACCGCCCCGCTCAGTGCCTTCCGCATCAGCGACGGCAAGCTCTACTTCCTTCAGGGCGAACGCCGTTTCTTCGCGCTCGATGCCGAAACCGGCCTGGTCCTCTGGACGCGCTGGGCGCCCGACGCACGCCTGGGCTTGCCGCACCCGCGCGGGCGATTCTTCCCGAAATTCCAGGCCAACGGCGAGCGCATCGTGCTTCAGACATCAAGTGGTAGTTGGTGGCTGCTCGATGCCGCCGACGGTCGCTTGATCTTCTCAGGGCCGACCGTTACGGACCCCTGGTTACAAGCCCCCGTCGTGATGGACCCGAAACGTTGGTGTTTGGCCGTCAATCCCCATTTGGTAGTCTTGTTCGATCCCGAATCTGGAAAGGAACTCTGGCGGCACGAAGTACCCGGCGACACCATTTCCAGCCACGTCGTCCCTTTGGTCGTGGTGAACGGAGAGAACATCGCGTTGCTGATGAACCGCAACTTCGGTTCTTGTCTTCAGCGGCTTGATGTCCGAACAGGCAAAGCGCTGTGGAAAGATGAGCGACTGGTCAGCAATGGTTCGCCTAATCTGGACGGAATAACAGTCGATGGTGCAGCCTTCTACGTGGTTGCGAACGACGTTCTCTCGGCGTATGCCCTCAGCGACGGTCATCGGCTGTGGGAACGCTCACTCCCCGGACCGGAAGGAAATTGGCGGGTCACGCACGATTATGGCCAGTTGATCGTCTATCCTTTGGATGCCGCCGCGCTCGAATTCCGCTTACGCGGGCCGTTGGGTTCGTTAGAATGCTTCATAGCGTCCTCCGTGGTGGACTTTTCGGAACAGGGATTCCCGGTGATCTTCGCCGACCCCAAAACCGGCCGACTGGACCAGCGGCTGAACTTCACCGTGCCCGCTTCCCCCGTTCCCGTGACGGCGCGGTTCAACCCGCTCCCCACCCGCGAACCGGAGCTGCTCCTGCGGATGACGCACCCTCTCCCTTCCGCCAGTGTACAATTCACGGGCGCGGCGATGACCGTTGCCTTGCCCGGACGGCTCTGGCGATTGACTGCGAATACGCCGAACACAACCACCGCACCCTGAACCTCCTACCTTGTGGTAATCATCGATCATGCCAAGCGTGCGATGCAACAATTGCGGCCTTGTTGTTCAAGTCCCCGCCGACGGTCGCCGTTTGTGCGGCTGCGGCAACTGGCTCTCCGGCGAGGAACCGGCCATTGAGCCCATCATCCTCGACGACGACGGCCAGGAACGCTGGCCGAAGATCGAAGGCGACCTGTCCTCCATCGAGCGCCTCAACAACGGCTACCGCCGCATCCGCAAGGAAATGAGCAAGGCCATCGTCGGCCAGGAACGCGTCCTCGAGGAACTCCTCATCGCCGTCTTCTCCCGCGGCCACTGCCTCCTCGTCGGCGTCCCCGGCCTCGCCAAGACGCTCATGATCCGCACCCTGGCCGACTCCCTGTCGCTCAGCTTTAGCCGCATCCAGTTCACGCCCGACTTGATGCCCACCGACATCACCGGCACCGAAGTCTTGCAAGAAGACAAAACCACCGGCCAGCGCCTCTTCAAGTTCCTCCACGGCCCGATCTTCGCCAACGTCGTCCTCGCCGACGAAATCAACCGCACCCCGCCGAAAACGCAAGCCGCCCTCCTCGAAGCCATGCAAGAACGCCAGGTCACCATCGGCGGCTCCAAGCACCGCCTGCCCGACCCGTTCTTCGTCCTGGCCACGCAGAACCCCATCGAGCAGGAAGGCACCTATCCCCTGCCCGAAGCCCAGCAAGATCGCTTCATGTTCAACATCCTCGTCGATTATCCCGAGGAAGAGGAAGAGTTCCGCATCGTCGAAATGACCACCGCCAACCACCAGCCCCAGCTCGAGCGCGTGCTGTCGGCAACCGACATCCTCGAAATGCAGGACATCGTCCGCAAAGTGCCCGTCGCCCCCTACGTCATCCGCTACGCCATGAAGTTCACGCGCCTGACCCGCAAGGAAAAAGGCACCGTCCCCGACTTCGTCCGCGACTATGTCACCTGGGGCGCCGGCCCGCGCGCCAGCCAGTTCCTCATCCTCGCCGCCAAAGCCCGCGCCGTCCTCCACGGCCGCTTCTACGTCTCCAGCGAGGATGTCCGTTCCGTCGCCATCCCGGTCCTGCGCCACCGCATCATCACCAACTTCAACGCCGAGGCCGAAGGCATCAAGCCGGAAGACATCATTAAGCGATTGATCGAGTTAATTCCGCGCGATCCGAATGAGAAGACGGAAGGAAAAGGCGTAAAGGTTTAGCTTTCCAGGCCCCACATGAGATTCCGATGAGCGCAAAAACTTTGGATCAACACATCGAGATCACACCAGGCGTCCTCGGAGGGAAACCTCGCATCGCTGGCCGCCGCATCTCTGTCCAGAACGTCGTCGTTTGGTACGACCGCATGGGCAAGAGCGCGGATGAAATCGCCACCGAGTATGATCTGGCCCTTGCGGACGTGCACGCCGCATTGGCTTATTACTTTGACCATCGCGAAGAGATTGATGAAAACATGCGCAATGGTGCGGCGTACGCGGAAGATATGAAAGCGCGAACACCGTCCAAACTGCGGGCGAAGCTGGAGAAATTGACGCATGGCGGCGCGGATCAAGTACCACCTGGATGAGCATGTTTCGAAGGCGGTGGCACGAGGGTTACACGTGCGAGGCGTCGACGTAACTACCGCGCGTGATGCAGGACTGCTGGGTGCCTCTGACGAAGACCACCTAACGTGGTCGCGAAGCGAAGGACGGGTTGTTGTTACGAAGGACGAGGACTTCTTGAAATTAGCGGCGCTTACACCGGATCACGCTGGGATCGCATTCGCGTTCCCGCAGACATCCATCGGCCAGTTGGTTGTCGGTCTCATGCTAATTCATGATGTCTTGGAACCAAGCGAAATGGCTGGCCACGTGGAATATTTGTAGGCAACCCGACCTCGGCCACCGTGGGTGGCACGCCCTGAGGTACTCCGAAGGGCGTGAGCGGGCTTGCGGTTGCGGCTACGCCCTTCGGAGTACCTCTGGGCGTGCCACCCAGCCGTTTCCAGGAGATCACCATGGCGCGACACCTATGGGCAGCGTCGGCCGGACCGCTGCTGGGACTGCTGGTCATTTCCGTGCCTGTGCTTGCCGACGAGGCTGCGGCAGTCAAGGCAATAAAGGACCTCGGCGGCAAGGTCACGGTGGACGACAAGCAACCCAGCAAGCCCGTTGTGGGCGTCAACCTCCAGTTCACCAAGGTCAAAGACGCCGATCTGAAAGTGCTGAAGGACCTCAGCGCCTTGCAGACCCTTAGCCTCCTATCAACGGCGGTCACGGACGCGGGCATTAAGGAGTTGAAGGAATTAGAAAGCTTGCGGGAATTGGACCTCTGCCGCACAAGGGTCACGGAATCCGGCCTCAAGGAGCTGAAGGAACTCAAGAGCTTGCAACAGTTGGACCTCCGGGCCACAGACGTTACGGACCGGGGCCTGAAGGAGCTGAAGGAACTCAAAATGTTGCAAACGCTGTACCTCTCTGTGACCAAGGTCACGGACGACGGGCTCAAGGAGCTGAAGGACCTCAAGAACTTGCAAACGTTATACCTCGATCGGACTAAGGTCACGGACTCCGGACTTAAGGAGCTAAGGGAACTTAATAACTTGCAAACGCTGTACCTCTCTGGGACCAAGGTCACGGACGAGGGGCTGAAGGAGCTGAAGGACCTCAAGAACTTGCAAACGTTATACCTCGCTCAGACTAAGGTCACGGACTCCGGACTTAAAGAGCTAAAGGATCTGAAGAGATTGCAGTCGCTGGACGTCTCCCACACCGGCGTCACGGATGTGGGGCTGAAGGATTTGAAGGAATTGGAGAGCTTGCATTCGCTTGACATCAGCTCGAACATGATCACGGACGAAGGGCTAAACGATCTGAAGGAACTCAAGAGCCTCCAGTCGCTGAACCTCCACGATACCAACATCACCGACGCGGGCCTAAAGGAGCTGAAGAAAATCAACAGCTTGCAGTCGCTGAACCTCTCCTATACCATCATCACCGACGCGGGCCTAAAGGAGCTAAACCAACTCAGAAACTTGCAGTCGCTGAGCCTCGGCTATACCAACATCACCGACGCGGGCCTGGAGGAGCTGAAGGAAATCAACAGCTTGCAGTACCTGAACCTCAATCTTACCCACATCACCGACGAAGGGCTGAAGAGCTTGAAGGAATTGAAAAGCTTGGAGTGGCTTGGCATAGGCACCAACTCGAAGATCACGGACGCCGGCCTGAACGAACTGAAGGAACTCAAAAGTTTGAAATCCCTGGGCCTTGATGGCACCAAGGTCACGGACGCAGGGCTAAACGATCTAAGGGAACTCCAAAACTTGGAGTCTCTTAGCCTTTGGAACACGAAGGTCACGGACGCGGGGTTGAAGGAGCTACAGGAACTCAAGAACTTGAAGACTCTCTCTCTCCAAGGCACGAAGGTCACGGACGCAGGAGTAAAGGAACTCCAAGCGGCACTGCCTGGACTTCGGATCGAACGCTGATTCCTCAGCAGCAGGAGTGCGTCTCGTGCCCAAGCTCTGCTTGGGCACGCACTTTCGCGAAGCTCTGCTTCGCGCAGTCTGACAGGCGGTGCGTGGCAGCCGACCGCATGAATGCGGTTATTGCGAACGACTGGCCCGCTATCCAGAGGGGCATCATGGCGCGACAGCGATGGGCGGTGGGAGGAGGAGTGCTGCTGGGACTTCTGGTCCTCTCGGTGACCGGCCGGGCCGACGAGGCCGCGGTAGTGAAGGCGGTAATGAAGCTGGGCGGCAAGGTCGCAGTGGACGACAAACGACCTGGCAAGCCCGTCGTGGAGGTGGACCTCAGCTTCACCAAAGTGACGGATGCCGGGCTGAAGGAGCTAAAGGAACTCCAGAACCTGAAATCGCTGGGCCTCAACTCCACATCGGTTACGGACGCGGGGCTGAACGAGCTGAAGGAACTCAAGAGCTTGACGTCGCTAGACCTCGGCAACACTCAAATCGGCAACACGGGGTTGAAGGAGCTGAAGGATCTCAAGAGCTTGCAGACGCTGAACCTTAATGACACCCAGCTCACGGACGCGGGCCTCAAGGAGCTGAAGAAGCTCAATAACTTGCAATCGCTGAACCTCAACGCCTGCCAGGTCACCGACGGCGGGCTCCAGGAGCTTGTGAAATTCAAGAGCCTGCAGACGCTATGTCTCGGCAACACCAAGGTTACGGACACGGGACTGAAGGAGTTGAAGGAACTCAACAGCTTGCAATCATTGTACCTTTGCGGCCCCCTGATCACGGATGCGGGGTTGAAAGAGCTAAGGGAACTCAAAACCTTGCAGTCGCTATACCTCCCCTTGACCGAGGTCACGGACGCGGGTCTGAAGGAGCTGAAGGAACTCAAATGCTTGCAGTCGCTGCAGCTCTATGGCACCAAGGTCACTGACGCTGGGCTAACGCAGCTGAAGCAACTCCAGAACTTGGAGACGCTCGACCTCGGCGCCACGAAGGTTACGGACGCAGGTCTGACGAAGGTGAAGGAACTCCAGAACTTGGTGACCCTGGAGCTCGGCCACACCAAGGTCACTGACGCGGGCCTGAAGGAGCTAAAGGAACTGAAGAGCTTGCAAACACTTTTCCTAACCAGTACCCAGGTCACAGACGCAGGCTTGAAGGAGCTGAAGGAAATCAAGACCTTGCAGTTGCTCAATGTCCAAACCCGCGAGGTCACGGACGCCGGAGTGAAGGAACTCCAGGCATCACTGCCAAAACTCCGGATCATTCACTGATCCCTCGGCTATGGGAATATCGAGCTGGGGCCGGTTTAATGGGGGTATTTCTGAGTGCTATCAAATACGATTTCGAACCGGTCGTTTCATCGCACCATGAAACGACCCGCTTTTTGTCGTAATTTCTCAATAACTCTGGGTGGTGTGGTGCTGCGGAAGTGTGCGTGTGTGTAAAACTCGCAGGCGCAATGCAACCCATTGTGGTGTGGTCCTGGAGGCGTGTGTGTGTAAAACTCGCAGGCGCAATGCAACCCATTGTGGTGTGGTACTGGAGGGGTATGGGCGTGCGTGTGTGTGCAAAACTCGCAGGCGCAATGCAACCTATTTCAATAAGTCTGGGTGGTGTGGTGCTGGAGGTGTGCGTGTGTGTGTAAAACTCGCAGGCGCAATGCAATCCATTTCCACGTCTGAGGGTCGCGCAAAGCAGTCCTTCCGTGGATAAGTATCCCGCATTCCTGGTTTTACACCAAAAAGCGGCATCGTTGCCGCAATAACTGGCACGGTTAGCTCGGGCATTTGTAATGGACACCAAAACCGACGACCCCCGAAAATACCTGGACCCGCTCGTCCTCGCCAAGGTGCGCTCCCTGGAACTCCAGGCCCGTCTCGTCGTCGAAGGCTACCTCTCCGGCATGCACAAAAGCCCCTATCACGGGTTCTCGGTCGAGTTCGCCCAACACCGCGAATACGTCCCCGGCGACGACATCAAGCACGTCGACTGGAAAGTCTACGGCCGCACCGGCCGCTTCTTCCTCAAACAATACGAAGAGGAAACCAACCTCACCTGCTGGCTGCTGGTGGACCTGAGCGACTCCATGCGCTACGGCTCCGGCCCCGCCGGTCCGGACGGCACGCCGCTCGTCCGCAAATACGACTACGCCTGCATGACCGCCGCGGCTATTGCGCATCTCGTCTTGCACCAGCAGGACAGCGTCGGCCTGGTCACGTTCGACAACCAGGTGCGCGGGTTCCTGCGGCCGTCGAGTCAGCCATCGCACCTGAAAGACGTCGTCCGCGTCCTCAACCAGGGCTGCGGCCGCAATAAAACCAATCTCGCGCCGATCTTCCACGACATCGCCGAGCGCATCAACCGCCGCGCCATCATCATGCTGCTCAGCGACCTTTTCGACGAGCCGGCCGACATCCTGGCGGGTTTAAAACATCTGCGGTATAAACGGCATGAAGTCGTCGTCTTGCACGTACTGGACAGCGCCGAATTGGAGTTCCCCTTCCAGGAGGCCACGCTCTTTCGCGGGCTGGAGCAGTACCCCGAATTGTTGACCGACCCGCGCTCGTTGCGGCAGGGCTACCTCGACCAGGTGCAAGCGTTCCTCAAGGAAATCCAGCGCGGCTGCCGCAACCAGAACATCGACTACGTGCAGTTGCGGACCGACGCCTCCCTTGGCGTCGCGCTGTCCAGTTACCTCGCTCACCGGCTCGCGCGGAAAGGAAGTTGATCGCTTGCCCACTCCCGTTGCTCCCCTGCTGGGTTTCCTGTTCGGCACTCCGCTCGCAGCGTTGGCGGCGGCGGCCGGCGTCGTCGCCATTCCCATCATCATTCACCTGCTCAACCGCCGCCGTTTCCGCGTCGTCACCTGGGCCGCGATGCGCTTTCTGCTCAATGCCGAACGCAAGAACTCGCGCCGCATGCGCCTCGAACAGATCATCCTGCTCGCTGTCCGCTGCTTGATCGTCGCCCTCCTCGTCCTGGCGTTGGCGAGCGTCATGCCGTGGGCCGAGAAGGTTTGGGCCAGCATCTTTCCCACCAGCTTTGCATCCGGCGGCCCCAATACCCAGCGCACGCACAAAATTCTCGTGATTGACGGCTCCTTCAGCATGGCCATGAAGCCCGATGACGAAAGCTACTTCGAGCGTGCTCGCGCCCTGGCCAATCAAATTGTCGAGGAATCGCCGCGCGGCGATGGCTTCAGCGTCGTCTTGATGACCGCCCCGGCCCGCCGGATCGTTTCCGAAGCGTCGGAAGACGCCGCCAAGGTCGGCGCGGAGATTCAAAATCTCAAGCTGCCGCACGGCAACGCCGATCTCGGCAGCGCCCTGACAGTGATTGAAGACCTGCTGCGCCATTCCCCCGACAAATTCGTCGAAAAGGAAGTCTACTTCCTCACCGACCTCCAGCGCTCGACCTGGATCGACCGCCGCGTCGCCGGTTCCGGCGAATCGCTGGAGCGCTTCCAAACCGCCCGCAAAATATTCATCGACGTGGGCCGCGACGGCCAAAGCAACACCGCCGTCACCAATCTGTCGCTTGGCGTCTCCTTGCCCACTACCAAAACCAAGACCCCGATTTCCGCGACCATCCAGCACTACGGCCCCGACAAACGCGGCAAGGTCCACGTGCAATTGTGGATCGGCAAGGCACAGGAGAAAGCCGGCGACAAGCCATTAGAGATGACCTTCGCCGCCGAGGAAGAGCGCGACCTGGGACAAGGGCCGATCACCGTCAGCTTTCAGTACCAGTTCACCGCCCCCGGCGATTACGTCGTTCAGGTGAGGGTGGACGCCGACAAGCTCGACCTCGACGACGTCCGCTCCGCCGTGGTCCGGGTCAAGGACAACGTGCCCGTCTTGCTAGTCAACGGCAAGGAGGCGACCGATCCCTTCGACACCGCCACCGAATACCTAAAGACGTACCTCGATCCGTCCGAAGACGCCAACGGGCCGGTGTCCTTGTTCGCCAAGCCCAAAATGATCCCCTACTCCGAATTCGGCGACGGCGCCTCGGTGGACTTGTCGAAATATGACTGCGTCTTCTTGTGCGACGTGCCAAGTTTCCGTTTGTCCGAAATCCGCCGGCTGGAAACGCATCTCCGCGCCGGCGGCGGCGTGGTCATCAGCCTGGGCCGAAACATCGACCCGGGCGCGTACAACGAACTCCTCTATCGCGGCGGCAAGGGCATGCTGCCCGGCCGGCTCACCGCCAAGCAGCAAAGCCCGCGCGACTGCTTCTTCCACTTCGCGCCCGACAACAAGGCAAAGCTCGACCCCCCGCTCGATGCATTCACCAGCGACCGCAGCCGATTGAAGCTGCTGGAACCGGAGTTCTACACCTACTACCGCGTCGAGCCGGACACGCAGGCCCGGAAGATTCTGACGTTCATGCCGCATTCGTTTCTTGCCCGCACTTCGCCGGCGGCGGCCGAGGAGGTCAAGAAACTGCCGTCGGGCGACCCGGCCCTGCTCGAATGGCAGCCGCCCATCGCCCTGGCCCCGTCCGAAGATGGCCAGCGACCCCCCGGGCGTTCCCGCGGCCGCGTCGTGCTGATTACCAGCACCGTCAACGAGGACTGGAACAATTGGTGCAAGAAGGACGATTGCTTCCTCACGCTCATCGACGACCTGACCCGCTACGCCGTGGCCGGCCGCCTGCGCGAGCACGCCGTCATCGTCGGCGACCCGCTCGAGGAGTACTTGCAATCCACCGCCAAGCGCCAAGAGGCGGAAATCCGCTTGCCGGATGGCCGCAAGGAATCGGTTCGCGCCCAGTCGTTTGAGGACGGCAGCGTCGTTCGCTGGTCGGATACCGACCTGAGCGGGTTGTATGTCGCCACCATCGGCCAAAACCCCCAAGAAATGGTCTTCGCGGTCAACGTGCCCACGGCCACGGAAACACTTGAAGCCAGTGAAAGCGATCCGACCCGCGCCACCCCCGAAAACCTGCGCAGTACCTATTCGGATTGGGATTTCCAACTCTTGACCGACCCCCATGACGTGAATCACGCCACGGGCGCTTCCGGCGCTGAGCAGGAGCCGTCGCGCTTGCCCATCGGCCCGTTTGTCGCGCGCGTACTACTCCTGGCGATGTTCACGCTCTTCATGTTGCAAGTTGTGCTCGCGTGGTGCTTCGGGCACTACAGCGGCGTCGCGGATTCCGCCGGTCGCCACCTCAAGCGCGCGGGACCGCGCGGGTTGGCCGCGACCCTGTTGAACGTCCTCCCTTACGGCATGGCACTCGGGCTTTTCGCCGCCATCGCCGCCATCGGACTCGTGCTCATCCATTACGCCTGGACCGGCGACTTCCTCGGTTTCCTTCCCGATGGGCTTCGTCTGTTCGCGGAGAGCCTCTTCGGCATCCCCGCACCGGCGGCCGGCGAAGGCAGCCGCTGGCGGCTGGAGTTCTTCCCGTTTCTCTGGAGCGCGAACGCCGACCCCTGGTTGGCCGCCGCCCTCGCGATGGGCGCTATCGCCTTGATCGGCGTTGTCTATTCCCTCGAAGGGATCATGGCTAGGGTCCGCCCCCTGGCGCTGCTGGTGCTGGGCGGATTATGCGCCTGCTTCGTACTGTTGGCGCTTGTGATCCTGCTTCCGCAAGTGCAATTGAGTTTCGAGCGCCAAGCCTGGCCCGACGTCGTTATCCTCGTGGACGATTCGCAGAGCATGAGCACCGTCGATGGTTACCAGGACCCGCGCGTCCAAGAAGTCGCCGATTCGCTCGCCGAACGCCTGCCCAAAGACGGCAGCGAGCTCTCCGAGGCCCACCGCCTCGGATTGGCGCGCGCCCTCGTCGCCCGCGGCGACTCCGACTGGCTCACCACCTTGCTCTCCAAACGCAAGTTCAAGCTGCACATCTATCACTGTTCCACCAAGGCCGCCCGCATCGCCGACGTGTCCGAAAGCGATCAACTTCCCGACGCCAAGGCCGTGCTCGACGGCCTCAAACCCGATCCCGCCCACGACTCCAGCCAACTCGGCGCCGCCGTCCGCCAGGTCCTTAACGACTTCCGCGGTTCGTCCCTCGCCGCCATCGTCATGCTCAGCGACGGCGTCACCACCGAGGGCGAAGACCTCGTCAAGGTCTCGAAGTACGCCGGCCAAACGGGCGTCCCTCTTTATCTCGTCGGTCTCGGCGATAACCAAAAGCCCCGCGACCTGATCCTGCACGACCTCCAAGTTGAGGACACGGTTTACGTCAACGACCGCGTTGTCTTCGAAGTGCGCCTCACCGGCAACGGCTATGCCGACCTCAGCGTCCCGGTCCGCCTGCGCGAAAAAGGCAACCAGAAGGTTCTCGCCGAACAAACGGTCAAAGTGGAAGCCGGCGGCAGGGCGATCAAGGTGAAGCTCGTCCATCAGCCCACTGAGAAGGGCGAGAAAACCTTCGTCATTGACGTGCCGGTCCAAGAAGGCGAGGCGTCGCCGGACAATAACCGCGTCGAGCGCACCATCTTCGTTCAAGACACCAAACTCATCAAAGTCCTCTACGTCGAGGGCTACCCGCGCTATGAGTTTCGCTTCATCAAGAACCTACTGGAACGCGAAAGCGCCCTGACCAAGGGCAATAAATCCATCGACCTCAAAGTACTTCTGCTCAACGCCGACTCTGAATGGGCCGGCCAGGACAAAAGCGCCTTCGAGGATAGACCGGGCGGAGTCAGGATTTCGCGCGAGGGCTTCCTGGCCAAAGACGAACTTTTCAAGTTCGACGTGATCATCTGGGGCGACGTTGATCCAAAGGGGAAGGATTATCCCCAGGATTACCCAAAGATGCAGGACTATCTGAAGAGCGTCGCCGAATTCGTGGAAAAAAAGGGCGGCGGCTTCCTCATGATTGCCGGCCCGCGCTTCGCGCCCCACGCCTACAAGGATTCCCCGCTCAAGGACATTCTGCCCATTGACATCGGCCGCGAACCACCGCCCGCCGAACCTGCCGACGGACGCGACAAAGGCTTCCGGCCCGAGCTAACTTCGGTCGGCCGGCATCACCCGATCTTCCGCTTCAGCTCCGAGGAGCAGGACAACGACGAAATTTGGAACCGCCTCAAGGAAATGCGCTGGCACTCCCAAGGCTACAAACCCAAGCGCGCGGCCGAGGTGCTCGCGATTTTCCCCGGCCCCAAGACCAAGCCCGACCCCGCCAACGAGGACCGCCCGCGCCGCGACGACGAGGACCGCGCCCTCGTCGTCCAACAGTTCCTCGGCGCCGGCCGCTGCCTCTTCTTCGGATTCGAGGAAACCTGGCTCTGGCAATTCCGCGAGGATCTCGTTCACTTTAACCAGTTTTGGATTCAGACCGTTCGCTATCTCGCCCGCAGCCGACAAGGACGCATCGAAATCCGCCTCGACCGGCAAACCCCCTATCGCCGCGGCGAGCCGATCAAAGTCTCCGTCCACTTCCCCGACGATGCGCCCCCGCCGGACCCGGACGTCGCAGTCAAGGTAACGGTAGAGCGCCATCCACCCAAGAACGCGCCCCTAGGCGAGACCGAGGTCCAAACACTAACTCTCGCCAAGCTCGACGGCAGCCGCGCCACCTTCGAGGGACTCCTGACCAACACGCCGGAAGGAGAGTACCGATTCTGGCTCCGCGAGCCCGTCGTTATCGGCGAGAAACCGCGCGCCGAGTGCCGTGTCCTCGCTCCTCCCACCGAAATGGAAAACGTGCAAATGAACAAATCGGACATGGAGGAAGCCGCCCAGCAATCGCATGGCCGCTTCTACACCCTGGCCGAGGCCGACCGCCTGCCCGCCGAACTGCCCTCCGGCACGCGCGTGACGATCAACGCGCCTGGGCCCCCTTTGCTCGTTTGGAACCACGTGCTGGTGTTCCTGCTGGCGATCCTGCTGATTACCACGGAATGGATTTTGCGCAAGCGTGCCAACCTGTTATAGTGGAACCCAATTCCCCTCCAATCCCACCCCTGTTTCGCGTGGACATGGGAGTAAAGGACCTGGAATGATGCCCGCAATGACCATGCCCGGCCAATCGCCCGACTACCTGCGCCGGCGCTTGTCCTCCCTACGCCGCCGATCCCGTTTGACGGCCGCTTTTCGCGGGCTCTGTTGGTTGTTCGCCCTCCTCGCTGCGCTCGCGGCCCTGGCCGGCCTCGGCGATTGGCTGTTCCACTTGCCCGGCCCGGTCCGCGCGATCCTGCTGGTCAACGCGCTCACCTTTATCAGCCTGTGCTTCTATTTTCTGCTCTATCGGCCGCTTTCCGCGAAGACCGACGATTTGTCGCTGGCGTTGCGCGTCGAAAAACAATACCCCGCGCTGAACGACGGTCTGGCAAGCACCGTGCAGTTCCTCGAGCAGAGCGAATCCGCCAACGACTCCGGGAGCATGCGCCGCATGGCGGTCCGCCAGGCATTGCGGCAGGCGGAATCCTGCGATTTCAACCGCATCATCGACAACCGCGGCGTCCTCACCGGCGCGCTCTCCATGCTGGTCCTCGGCGGCGCGGCCGTCACACTGGGCTTCCTCTTCCCTTCCCAGGCCTGGACCGCCTTGACTCGTCTGACCAATCCCTTTGGCGGCCCCGAATGGCCGCGCCAAACCCAACTCGAGATTCTCGACGGCCGCACGCGCATCGGCCGTAACGAAGCGTTTGAGGTGCGCGGACTTGTCCGCGGCGTCGTGCCCAACACGGCTACAGTCGTCTACCGCCTCGATAACCGTACCCGCATCGAACAATCGTGTGAGATCGCGCCGGGCGAGGAACCCAACACGGGCACCCTGTCGTTCAAGCTCGAAGCCGGACGCGTACAGAAAACTTTCAGCTTCCAGGTGCGCGCCAACGATGCCGTCAGCGAATGGCGCACCGTCACGGTGTTAACGCCCCCGGCGCTGGCATCGCTCGACGGCCGGGCCTCGCCGCAGGTGCGCTTGCGGCCCCCGCCCTACACCGACAAGACCGAGGAACATCTCTCCGATGGCATGGGAAACGTCGAGGCGGTGGTCGGAACCCGCGTCACCCTCCGCGCTGCCGCCGACCGGCCCCTTCGCGCGGCCTGGATTCAGTACATTTCACAGACCCGCTACGCCGATTTGGCGGCATTCCTCGGCCCCCTGGCCTGCCCGAATCCGCTTGGCGACGCGGCCTCGGCCGTCGCCGGCGAGAACGTCTTTGCCAATGTCCCCGCCACCCTGGAACGCGGCGGCGAAGTCCTCACCGTCCAGTTTCTCCCCTGGGTCGCGGGCACCTATGTCTTGCACATCGAAGATGACACCGGCCTCCACAATAGCCGCGTCTTTGAACTGCACATTCACACCGATCCCGCCCCGTCCGTGACGCTGGTTCGCCCCTCGGCCAGCCGCGACAGCCTCGCCCTGCTGCCGGGCGCCGAGTTCTCGCTCGAGGCACTCGTCAGCGACCCAATCTTTGCCGTGCACTCCGCGTTCCTCGAATACCGTTGCCGCAAGCAAGATCCGCCCCGGCGTGTCCCGCTCTACGAATTTCAAGCGGCCGTCCAAATGGCGTCGGCCCTCGGAGCGCCGCATCCGAAGCAGCAACAGTTGCATCTCGCGCGCCGGTTCGCGCTTGCCGAGTTCAAACACTTGGACGCCGCCCATTCCCTTTTAAAGGAGGGCGACGTCCTGACCCTCCAAGTCTGCGCGGACGATTTCGACGACGTCACCGTGAACAAAGAGCCTGGCCGAAGCCACGAAATCGAAATCCGCGTCATCACACGCTCCGAACTGGACAAACAGCTCAACGACGCCCAGGCCAAGCTCGAACAGGAAATCGTCCTGGCCCGCGAGCAACAGCGCGACGCCATCAAGAAAGTCGCCGAGGCCGACAAGCTGCTCCGCCGCAACGGCAAGCTCACACGCGAACAAGCCGAGGCGCTCTTGCAGGCGGAACAGACCCAGCAGCAACTCCGCGACAAGATCGGCGAGGACGAGCTCAAAGGCATGCGCGCCGAGGTCGAACGCGTCCAACAAACTTTGCGCGACAACCACCTGCCCCGCACCGCCACGCACGAACGCATGGAAAATCTCGCCGACGAACTTCAGCGCTTGTCCCGCGACGAGCTCACCCAAATCGAGCCGCGCCTTACGGAAGCCCGCAAGCTCAACGACCAAGCCGAAAAGAAACCGGAGCTCATACCGGAGGAAGCCAAGAAGCTCGCCGAGGCCCGCCAACACCAGGACGAGGTCGAAAAGACATTGACCGACCTCCTGCAACGCCTCGAACCCTGGAGCAGCGCCCGTGAAATCAAGGGTGAAACGCAGGAGATCCTCAAGGAACAGCAGCGGCTAAAGCTCGAGACCGAAGAGCTGAAAAACCACGGTTTGCTCGGCAAGGAAGAAGCCAAGCTCACCGAAAAGGAACGCGAAGAGCTGAAACAACTCGCCGCCGATCAGCAGAAGTTGCAGGAGAGGATGAACCAGCTCCTCACCAAGATGGACAGCGTCGCCAAGGACCGCGCGGCCAAGGAAGACAATTACACGGCCGGGGAACTCGAAAGCGCCCGCAAACAAGCGACGAAGGACGACATCGCCGGCAAAATGCAAGAGGCCAAGGAACAAATCAGTCGCAACAAGCTTGCGGATGCGAGTAAGTCCCAAGGAGATAGCATCGACAAACTGCAAAAACTGGTCAAAACGCTGGAAGACAAGCGCGCGGCCGAACTCAAGCGCAATGCCGACGAACTCCGCAAAAAGGAAAAGGAACTCGAAAAACTCCTCGATGATCAGGAATTGCTGGCCAAGAAAATCAAGGACGCCGGCCAGATCAGCGACCCGAAGCAACGTGCGGAGGAATTGAAAAAACTCCAGCGCCAGCAGCAAGCCTTGAAAGATCGGGCCGACAATCTGCTGAAAGAGCTGTCGCGCATGCGCGATGCCGCCCGCGCCGGCCAGGCCCTCAGCCGCGCCGGCGAGCAGATGCAACAATCCTTGAAACGCCTGGAAAAAGGCGAAAAGTCTGACGATGAGCAGGAAGAGGCGCTGGACCGTCTCAACGAAGCCGTCGAGGAAATGAAGCAAGCCCAGGAGGAAGCGGAGGACCAGCTGGCCCGCGAACAATTGGCCAAGGTCGCCGAGCTTCTCACTCAGCTCAAGGCCCGGCACGAGGCCCTTATTGCCGAGGCGGCCCGCGTTCAGAAGGAACTCTTGGAGGCGCCCCGCGATCAACGGCGCGGACTGCTGAACAGTTTGGCCAAGCTCGCCGAAAACCAGGAGGTCCTCGGCGATGAAACGGCTCAGCTCGCCAACGAACGCCTTGCGGAAGCGCGCGTCTTCGCCAACTTGCTCAAGAAGGCGGCCGAAGCGATGAAACTCGCGGCCGCCTCCTTCAAGGAACACAAGCAAAACGTATTGAACACCGGCGAAGGCGCGTCGCCCGCCGCCGACGAGGCGGTCCGGCAACAAAAGGAAGCCCTCCGCCGCTTCGAACAACTGCTCGACGCCCTCAAGCCCGAAGCCGGCATGGCGCTGAAGCCTCCCCAGAAGAAAGAAGAAGGTGGAGGCGGGGGCGGTGGTGGCGGTGGAGGGGGCGCCGGCGGAGAAGGGGGCGACATTCCCCCGCTCGTTCAGCTAAAATTGCTCCGGGCCATGCAAGCCGCCCTGAACGAGAAAACCGAGACGTTCAGCCGTGAACATGCCGACACCACGAAACTGAACGATGCCCAGAAAACCGAACTGCGCAATCTTCAGAAAGAACAACAGGAAATCGCCGATCTGCTCGACGAACTGATCAACCCGCCCGAGGAGCCCATGAAACAATCCAAGCTGCATCGCCTGCTTCCCGGCGTCCTCGCCGGCGCGTTCGCGTCGGCCGGACTGGTCCTCGCCGCCGACCCGCCTAAGGACGGTCCGGACGATCCCCCGCGCCTCCAAAAGAAACACAAGCCGCCCCAGGACAATCCCGCCGCTAAACCGGACCAACCCAAGGATGATCCGGACAAACTCAAGAAGGAGGGCGAACTCCGGGACCAGCCCGATCCCGAACCCGCCGATGCCGACGAGCAGGAAATCCTCAGCCGCATCGACAAGACTCTGAAAAACGTCCAAGACCGGCTGGCCAACAAGGACGTCGGCGACGGCACCCGCCAAATGCAACGCGACGTCCTCAAGGACTTGGACTCCTTGATCGAGCAGCAGAAAAACCAGAACCAGCAGCAGGCTGGCGACGACCAATCGAGCAGCTCCTCCTCCAGTTCCTCCAGCTCCAAGAACTCCTCGAAGCAGTCCTCGAAAAGCCAGGGCCGCAAGGGCAAGCAATCGGCCAAAGACTCCAAGGGTTCCGGCGGCCAGAACCAGAAGCCTGGTTCCGATCAGCAGCCCGGCCAAGGGGACCAGCCCAAAGACAGCTCATCCAAAAACGGCAACCAGGGCGGCGGCGGCACGAGCGAGCAGCGGCCCGATCTCGACAAGCTCGCCGAGCGCTACGAGGCCATATGGGGCCAGCTGCCCGAGAAACTCCGGGCCGAGATGAACGCCTACTCCCGCGACGAACTCATGGAACGCTATCCCGACCTGGTCAAGCAGTTCCGCGTCACGATCTCCAAGAAGGGCGCGCGCAAGGAGAGCGACCGATGACCACCCGACGTCAGTTCCTGTCTCACGGCGCACTGGCCATGCTCGGCGCGGCCGGCTCCGCGTTCGCGCTCCCCTCGGAAACGCGCGAAAGCGCCATCCCCGACGGCAGCGCGTCGAAAGATATGATCACCCCCGAGGCCGACGCCGCCATCGCTAGCGGACTGGCCTACTTGTGCTCCCAGCAAAGCAAGGAAGACGGGTCGTTCGGCCTAGCGCACTACAAAGGCAACGTCGCCATCACCAGCTTGGCGGCGCTGGCTTTCATGGCCGGCGGCCATCAACCCGGCCGCGGCGTCTACGGCCGCGTGCTGACTCGCGCGCTAGAAGCGGTCCTGGCGTGCGGCGAACGCTCCAACGAACACTCCAAATGGAAAGGGTATCTGCACAATATCGGCGGTACTCCCCACGGTCCCATGTACGGCCACGGCTTCGGCACGCTCTTCCTGGCAGAGGCCACCGGCATGGTGCAGGACCGCGACCTGCGCGATCGCTTGAAGCGGATGCTCCGTGATTCCATTAACCTCATCATCAAGAGTCAGAACGCCGAAGGCGGTTGGCGCTACTACCCCGACAGCCCCGATGCCGACCTCTCGGTTACCATCTGCCAGATCATGGCACTTCGTGCCGCACGCAATGCCGGTCTGTTCATCGAGAAATCGGTGGTCGATCGCTGTGTGCAGTACGTCAAGGCGTGCCAGGATCGCCAACAAGGTTGGTTCCGTTACCAAAAGCAAGGCGGCCCCATGGCGGGCAATGGCTTCGACAACCAGGCGTTCGCCCGCACTGCGGCGGGCGTTTGCGCCCTCTATAGCGCCGGCATTTATGAGGGGCCGGAGATTACCCTTGGGCTGGAATACCTCAAGAAGACCCGTTCCACCCGTTTCAACGGCCAGGATTTCCACTACTTCTATGGCCACTACTACGCCGTCCAGGCCATGTGGACCGCCGGCGGCAGCTACTGGTCCGAGTGGTTCCCCTGGATCCGCGATGAGTTAGTGAGCCGCCAGAAACTGCAAAACTCCGGCGCTTGGCGCGACGCAATCTGCGAGCATTACGGCACCGCCATGGCCTGCGTCATCTTGCAGATTCCGAACAACTATCTCCCCATCTTCCAAAAGTGAGCGCGCCCTTGAGCCTGTTTTCCAATTCCCCGCGGCGAGCCGGGAGCGTAAGCGACCGGAGGCCCTGGCGAGCCGGTCGCGTAAGCGACCGGAGGCCACCGCAGAGAGTCCCCCGGTTTCTATCCGCTGCACTGTTCGTCCTACTCTGCATCCTTACTCCGACCGCCATCGCCGCGGAGGATCGCCCGCCGAACTTCGAAGCGCGTACGGCCGACGGCAAATCACCCGCCGGTGAACTCCTAAAGCTCGGCGACAAATGGGACCTGCGTCTGGGCGGCGCCAACCCCGCCGACATCGCCGCGGGCGAATTGGTCGTCTTGCGGCGCGTCGCCAAGGACCTCCCCAATCGCCCCGCCGGATCGCACCTGGTTTTCACCAACGGCGATTGCGTTTCCATTCACCGGGTCAAACTGGAAGGCGAGCGCGTCGTCTTTCAGCTGAATGACGAGGGTCGTACGGAATGGAAAGCCCCTCTCTCGGCGCTGTCCGTGGTGTGGCTAACGCCGCCCGCCGACCTCGCCGAACGCGACAAGCTGCGCCGCCGTTGGGCCGCCGAGAAACGCACGCGCGACGTCGTTCACCTTCGCAATGGCGACACCGTCGAGGGCATCTTGACCTCACTGGACGACTCGGCCGTGCAGCTTGATGTGGACAAAAAGAAGGTGCGTCTCATTCTGGAAAACGTCGCCGCCGTCACCCTCAGCACCGAACTGGCTTCCGTCCCCAAGCCCAAGGGGCCGTTTGGCCGTGTGATCCTGGCCGACGGCGCGCGGCTCTCGCTCGCCAAGTCCGCATGCGACGACGGCAAAACGTTGACGGCGACGACCCTTTACAACACAACCGTCCGCATCCCGCTTGCGGACGTGATCGCTCTTTACATCTTTCAAGGCAACGCCGTCTATCTCTCCGACTTAAAGCCAAGCAAATTCGACTGGAAACCGTTCGGCAACCTCGACTGGCCGCCCGTTGCCGACGGCAGCGTGAGCGGCCGCGACCTGCGCCTGGCCGGCAGCGCCTACGACAAAGGCATGGGCCTTCACGCCGAGAGCCGCCTCACCTACGACCTCGCCGGCAATTACCGCTGGTTCGAAGCGCTGGTCGGATTGGAGGAACTCGGCGACGGTAAGACCGGTAGCGCCCGCATCAAAGTCCTGGTCGACGGCAAACCGCGCCCGCTCGACTTAGAGGAGCTTTCCGACAAGACCAAACCACTTCCCATCCGTCTCGACGTGAAAGGCGCCAAGGAACTCACGCTCGTGGTCGAATTCGGCAAACGCGGCGATGTCCTCGCCCGCGTCAACTGGATCGATGCCCGCCTACTCAAGTAGCAAGCCTGTCTAGCCCGGAGCCTACGGCGACGGCGCGCTCGCCGGCCCCTGTCGCCGTTAGTTCCAGCCTATACGACCCGTCCCTTTTTACGTCAGCTGCACCCCATCCCTCGCAGCTGGACTTCCCCCTTCCTTCTCGCCCCTCCCTCCTGTCATTCATTGTCCTCCATTGTCCTTCATAGTCATATTACAGATAGTCTTTATCCATTTTGCTCTTGACTAATCCCCGCTCCCTATGGCATACTACTTCTGCCGGGTTCGATAGGTCTCCCCGATCTCGGCGTTCGAGATCGGTGTGCTCCCCAATAGTGCGGGTCGTCGCCCCCCGGCAGTCGCACGCCCGCCCACCCGCTTTCACGAGGTTCGTCCCATGAACGCGCCCCCCAATGGTCGCCACACGTCCCCTTTCGATTCCCTTTCCCCCCTTTTGAACGAAAGCGCCCTCGAATGCCGATCACGCTTTGACCTGCCGTTGCCAAACGGTGGTAACGGCGCCGACGCCCTCGCGCCGCCGTTGCCAATCGGTGGTAACGGCGCCGACCCCTTCGCGCCGCCGTTGCCAAACGGTGGTAACGGCGCCGTCGCCTTCGCGTCGCCGTTGCCAATCGGCGTTAACGGTCACTCCTCCACCGCCACTCCACCCCAAACCAGAACCAGTGGCCGCGACAAGAACGGTCGTTTCCTCGCCGGCAACCCCGGCGGACCCGGCAATCCATTCACCCGCCGGACCGCACAGCTACGCCGGGCATTCTGTGAAGCAGTGAGCGAGGAAGAAATCAAAGCACTGGCCCTCGTCCTTCTCCACAAGGCCAAAGAGGGCGACTGGGCCGCCGCGAAGCTTCTGTCCGCCTATGCCATCGGCAAACCGGTCGATGTCGTCGATCCCGACACGCTCGATGTTCATGAATGGCAGCACTTTCAACAGGTTCCCGCCCGCGCGGACGAGGTTGGTCGGGTTCTCAACTCTCTACCCGTTGAAGTCGCCTGCGACTTGATCCGCATCTTCTTGCCCGTTACGGAGCACAACATCAGAAAGGGCATGCTTGAAAAAATGGAGGCCAACGAACGCAAACTGACCAAGAAAGAGCGCCGCAAGGCGGCAAGGGCCGCCAACCCGACGCCGACCAACAACCCCGCGGACTGAGCCTCCGAGGCGATCATCCCGTCCTGATTGTCAGGTTGGAGTCCCGGCTTTAGCCGGACCGAACCCACTGAAGCCGGAACTCCTACCGTTGATTCAACGGGAACGCACCCGCAACCGCCCCACGGCGAGCCGGGAGCGTCAGCGAACGGAGGTTTCGGCCGGAGGTCTTTATCCTTGTCCGGCAATCGCAGGCCGCGAATCGGACCCTGCCGCGCTCCCGGTGTGCGCCAAGCCGGCTGCGGCGGCGGTCAACGACCAGAGGCCGCCCGCCAAACTCTTTCTTTGCAGTCCGGCTCCGCCTGCGTTATCATCATTCCCACGGTTCGGCCTGAACCCAGCGGCCGCGAAATCATCCGGGGGGCGGTCCTCCCAGACTCGCTTTCACCTTTCACCTGATGACAGGAGTTTGCATCCATGACGCGTCGGACCTCTCGTCGCACGTTTCTTAAACAAGCCGCCTTCGCCGGCGTCGGCTTCTGGGCCGCCGGCGGCGTCACCCTCGCGGCCGGCAAAACGGCCAGTGACAAACTTAATGTCGCCTTCGTCGGCGTCGGCGGCATGGGCGAGGGCAACCTCAACAGCATCGCCGACCTGGGCGAGAACGTCATCGCTATTTGCGACATCGACGACGAACGCCTCAACAAGGCCGCCGGCAAATACACCAAGGCCGACAAGTTCAACGACTTCCGCGAGATGCTCACCAAGAAGGAAAAAGACATCGACGCCGTCGTCGTCAGCACGCCGGACAACTGCCACGCCGTCGCCTCGATCATGGCCATGAAGATGGGCAAACACTGCTACACCGAGAAGCCCCTGACCATCTCGATCTACGAAGCGCGCCAAATGCGCCTCATCGCGGCGGAGAAGAAGCTGGCCACCTCCATGGGCAACCGCGGCACCGCCGAGGCGGGTTTCCGCGCCGGCGTCGAACTCCTCCAGGCCGGCGTCATCGGCGACGTGGAGGAAGCTCACGTCTGGACCAACCGCCCCGACGTCTACTGGAAGCAAGGCATGGACCGTCCCAAGGAAACCCCGCCCGTTCCCAAGACCGTTCATTGGGACCTCTGGCTCGGACCCGCTCCCGAGCGCCCCTACCACCCGACGTACCACCCCTTCGCCTGGCGCGCCTGGCAGGACTTCGGCACCGGCGCACTCGGCGACATGGCGTGCCACACCGCCAACTTGGCGTTCATGGGCCTAAAGCTCGGCTTCCCCACCTCCGCCGAGGCCGTCTCCTCCGGCATGAACAAGGAAACTTATCCGATCTGGTCCACCGTCACCTACCAGTTCCCCAAACGCGGCAACCTGCCTGCCCTCAAGCTCACCTGGTACGACGGCCTGAAAGACGGCAAACGCAACCTGCCTCCTGAGGAGGTGACCAAGGGCCTCAAACTCAAGGACAGCGGCTCGCTCTTCATCGGCAGCAAGGGCACCCTCTTCTCGCCCGATGACTACGGCTCGCACCAGGAGGTTACGCTCAAGGACGGCGCCAAGTTTGAAAAGCCGAAGGAAACCATCAAACGCGGCACCGGCAACCACTACAAGGATTGGGTCATGGCCGTCAAGGGCGGCGAACCGGCACTCGCCAACTTCGACTACTCCGGCCGCCTCACCGAGTTCGTCCTCCTCGGCGCCATTGCCCTGCGCGTCGGCAAGAAAATCGATTGGAACGGCGAGGAAATGAAGGCCACCAACTGCGAAAAGGAAGCCGCGCCGTTCATCAAGCGCGAGTTCCGCGAAGGCTGGAAACTCTAACCAGGACTTGAATCGACAAGGCACTCGAAGGCCCACCCGCTGCGGCGGGTGGGCCTTTTCCAAATTCAGGAGTCCTCTCCCATGACCCACTCCACCTCCCGCCGCACCTTCCTGAAACAATCCGCCCTCGCCGGCGTCGGCTTCTGGGCCGCCGGCGGCCTTGCCCTCGCCGAAGGCAAATCCGCCAACGGCAAACTCAACGTCGCCTTTGCCGGCGTCGCCGGCCAGGGTGGCGGCAACCTCGGCAACATCGCCGGCCAGGGCGAGAACATCGTCGCACTGTGCGATATCGACGAGGAGCGCCTCGGCAAGGCAGCCGAAAATCACAAAGGCGCCAAGACTTACACCGACTGGCGCAAGATGCTCGAACAGAAAGATATCGACGCCGTCGTTGTCAGCACGCCCGATCATAACCACGCCATCATCGGCGTCTCCGCGATGAAGCTTGGCAAGCACGTGTATTGCGAGAAACCCCTCGCCCACTCCGTCTACGAATGCCGCCTCATGCGCAAGGTCGCCGCCGAACAGAAGGTGGCCACCTCAATGGGCAATCAGGGCACCTCTTCAGAAGGTCTGCGCCGCGCCGTCGAAATCATTCGCGCGGGCGTCATCGGCCCCGTCACCGAGGCCCACGTCTGGACCAACCGGCCCAGTTGGCCCCAGGGATTTGCCAAGCGGCCGGAAAAGAAGGAACCGCCCAAGTCCGTGCATTGGGACGTCTGGCTCGGACCCGCCGCCGAACGCGATTACGGCGACGGCTACCATCCATTTTCCTGGCGTGGCTGGTGGGACTTTGGCACCGGCGCTTTGGGCGACATGGCCTGCCACACCGCCAACATGGCATTCATGGCCCTGAACCTCGGTTATCCGGCTTCGGTCGAGGCTCAGTCCGACGAAATCAACCCCGAAACGTTTCCCAACTGGGCCACGATCACCTACCAGTTCCCCAAACGCGGCGACATGCCCCCCGTCAAATGGGTCTGGTACGAGGGAAAGAAGAAGAACAAGGAAGGCAAGGACGTTCCCAACATTCCCAACAGCGACCTCCTGCACGGCCTGCGCTCCAACGACGGCAGCGGCTCGCTGATGATCGGCGAAAAGGGCTACCTCTTCTCCCCAAGCGATTACGGCACCAATTACGCCCTCGGCTTCAACGACAAGTTCACCGGCTTCCAAATGCCGGAAAAAACGCTGCCGCGCTCGGCAGGCCACCACAAGGACTGGATCAACGCCTGCAAGGGCGGCAAGCCGTCGCTCGCCAATTTCGACTACGCCGCGCTCCTCACCGAGGTGGTTGTCCTCGGCAACGTCGCCCTGCGCGTCGGTAAAAAGATCGATTGGAACGGTGAGGATATGAAGGCCGCCAACTGCCCCGACGCCGCCAAGTTTGTGAAGCCCGAATTCCGCAAAGGCTGGGAGTTATAAGAACAGAACTGAAAGCCCACCCGCTGCGCCGGGTGGGTCGAGCCCGCAAGGACTCGCCCCACCCGTCCTCCCTCTACTTCTTCTCCTCCTTCAAACTCGCCAAAAACTCCACCAAATCCCGCAATTCCGACTTGGAAAGGTACTTCAACAAGTCCTCCGGCATCGCCGATTTCCCGGCCTGCCGATCTTCAATCTGGTCCTTGGGAATCGTGATTAGCTTACCCTCCGGCGTCATCAACTTTACTTCCTTGGCGTCCTCCGCCTTGATGATGCCAAAGAGTTCGACACCTTTCTTCGTGCTGATTCGCACGCTCTCGTATCCCTTCGCGATTTGCTTGTTGGGCACCACCATCGATTCAAGAAGGTATTCGCGATTCTGCTTCGAGCCGATGCCCTTGAGTTCCGGACCGACTTCGCCCCCGATGCCGTTGACCTTGTGGCACTTCAGGCACTGTGCGTCCTGCTTATTGAAGAAGATGCGCCGTCCCGATTCGGCGTCGCCGCCGACCAGCGCCTCGCGATACTTCCCAAGATCGTCGGTCTTGGAGCGCGCGTCCTCGAACTTGTCGAGTTTCGCCTTCAATTCTTTCGTCGGATGCTTCGCCGCCGCTTCCAGCAGGTCAAGCCGAGCCTCCGCGGGTACTTGCTCGATGTTGTCCATCCAGCGCGCCAGGACTTCCTCCACCGCGGGTTCCTTTAGGTCACCGAGTATCGCCAATGCCCCCTGTCGCTCCACGACCGGGCCGGCAGCAATTGCCTTGTCGAGAGACTTGATGGCCTCGGCGGGCTGCTTCTTCGCCAACAGCCGCCGCCCCTCGTTGCGAAGGCGCGGTTCAGCGTCCTCCAGCGCCAGCTTCATCGCTTTTTCAATGCGTTCATCCTTGAGCGTCTGCAGTGCGCGGATCGATTCAATCCGTGCCGTCACCGGCTGTTCCCTGTCGGCGGCCATCTGCAACAGCACCGGCCCGACTTCCTTGATGCCCAGCTTGGCCGCCAATTTCGCGCATTCCTGACGCACCTTGTCGGGACCGCCCAAGATTGCTCCCAGGGATGGCTTAAGGGCCTCGGCGGCAATCTCATCTTCCTGCGGGTCGAGTGGCCGCCACAAGCCCAGCACGCGATCGCGCCCGGCCGGCTTGGCCCATTCAGCCAATTCCTTCAGGGCTTCTAAGCGCAGCGCTTCCGGAGCGCCCGCCCGCGCCGCGTACGCGGCCACGGCTTGTGCGTTGCTCGGCTTGCCGAGCCGGAAGTTCGCATTGAGGACTCGGTACATTGTCGCATCCGACAGCCGGTCCCGCGTGACCAGCCTGGCCAACACCGGAACGGCGTCGATAATCGACTCATCGTAGATCGCCCGCGCCGCCTCATCCACGATCTTCGGATCGGGGTCATCCAAGAATCGGCCGATCTCCGCATTCTCCCACCGTCGCAGGGTTAGGCACACCGCCATGCGCACGGCGGCGGAATCATCTCGCGAAGCGGAAAAGATCGCCTGCCGAACCAGGCGGCCCTCCGGCGTGTCCCCCCCTTGCGGCGCATCCCGTTGGCCGATCCGCGTCAGCGCCATCACCCCGGCGTGTCGCAGGTAAAGGTCCTTGTCCGCGTTCTCGCGCAATAGGTTCACCACGGGTTTCACAGATTCCTGACCGCCCACCTTGCCCAGCGCCATCGCGGCGAAGAAGCGCACGCGCGGTTCCTCGTCCTTGAGCAACGGCAGCAGCTTGCCCTCGACATCGGCGTGAGCATCGCCCAGCATCCCGGCGGCCTGCCCGCGAATCTCCGGATCCTTATCGCCAAGCAATTCCATAAGCGGCTTCTCGGCGTCACGGGACTTGCGGCTGACCTGGCCGAGGCCCCAAACCGCATGCAATCGCGCCAGGGGCTTGTCGCCCTCGATCACCTTCGTGAAAGTGGCGATCGCGTCGCTCCCTTTGTCGGCCAGGGCAAACTGCGCCTCCTGCCGAACGCGCATGTCGGCATGTTCGAGCAACTTGGCCAATTCGTCCTTCGGCCGCTTCTCGAAACCCTCGGCCAACGTCTTAGTCACCTCGGCGATCTCGGCCTTCTTGGCCTCCGGATCGGTAAAGCGATAGATGCGTCCCTTGCCGGTCTTGTCCCAGCCCTGTACCCAGTCGCTGATGTAGAACGCGCCATCGGGGCCGAATTCGCAATCGGTTGCGAGGATGCTCCAAATGAATTCGTGTTGATCGGCCATCTCGAACGCCGCGCCCTTCGGCTTGACGGCGAAGGAGCGAACGCCGCTGTTGCCGGCGTCGCCCCGGAAGTCGCACAGGAAAAAGTGGCCGGCGTAACGCTCGGGCAGCGCGGTCGCGCCGTAGTTGAAGCAGAACCCCGAGGGACCGTCGGCGATGTGAGCGAGCGGCGGGACGATGTACGCCGCTTGTCCCTCGAACGGAAGGTGCCAGAGCTTCTCGTAGTTAAACGGGCCGCGCGAGCCGAGCGAAGCGGTGTCGTATTGATAACCCATGCGCCAGCCGCTGTCGCCGCCGTCCACGACATACACCAGGCGTGCCTTGTCGCCGGAATCCGAGTTGTTGTCGCAAGTGAACAGGTTGCCGTGGTCGTCGAACGCCAATTCCTGCGGGTTGCGCAGGCCGGTGGCGACCAGCTCCAGATTGGATCCGTCCGGATCGCAGCGGAGAACCGCGCCCGAATCAGGGTTGAAGATCGTCTTTCCTTCCCTTGTCTTTACGTTCAGGCCACGATCGCCGCTGCTGAAATAGAGCTTGCCGTCGGGCCCCATGCGCAGGCCGTGCAGGTCGTGGCCCAGGAAGGCGACATGAACGCCATAGCCGTGGGACAGCGATTTCTTCTCGTCCGCCTTGCCGGTCCCTTTGGTGTCGCGCAGCGCCCACACTTCAGGAATGCACGTGTAGTAGACGGTTCCCTTGCGGGCTAGAACTCCAGCGCCCAGACCGTCGGCGGCGAGATGAAATCCGTCGGCAAACACGGTTGCCTTGTCGGCAACGCCCACGCCCTTCGTGTCCTCAATCAGCCGGATGCGTTCATGCTCGACTTCCCACGAGGGGAACTTGTCCTTGAGCCATTTCTTGTACATGCGGACTCGGTCATCGACCGTGCGGCACGCGAGATCGTCATCGAGCCAAACCATGTGCTCGCGATTGTCGGAGACTCCGGCTTTGAGGCGAAACGTCTCGGCGACGTAACAGCGGCCCTGCTCGTCAAAGCAGAAAGCGACCGGATTGGCGAGCATCGGCTCGGCGGCGAAGACATTTGCCTGCATTCCCTTGGGCAGGCGAAAGCGCTTGATCGCCTGCTCGGCCTCGTCCGACGCCGGCGCGAGGTAGGGCGAATAGGGCCTCTCTTCCTTCTCGGCGGCCGGTGTCGGCAGCCCGCTCAACACTGCAACAACGCCGCAAACCGTGAGCAGCGCCGAGACGATGACGGCTTTATGCATGCGAGGACTCGCCTCTCGATGAGAAGGATAAGACCAGGTGGTGGGCAGGAGGAACTTGCGTTCTGTTACTGAGATTAGCCGGTGCGGAGGTTGGCTACAATTGGAAATGGTTTAGCCGCGAGCCTCCGGCGAGCGTGGACAGGTTGCCTGTCCGCGCTCGCCGGAAGCTCGCGGCTAAACGGGCGGCTGGACGATTCTATCCCGGCAAGTCTGCAAGCGCCAGATAGAGACGGCCCAGGTGATGCCAGGCGTCGCTTTCCGGAATCTGAGTGACCGCGGCGCTGAAGTGTGTGCGCGCGTCTGCACGTCGTCCGGCGGCAAGCGCGGCCAATCCCCGATTGAAAAGAACCGGGGCGGTGGGCGGGAGACTTTCCCACAAGGCCGCTGCTTCGGCAATCTCACCCTTGTGCCAGGCCACGGCTGCCTTCTCGTTCGCCAACGCCGTTTGCCACTCGGCGGGCAAAGCTTTCTCTGCTTGGACGAGCACCTTTGCCGCCCGGTCAAACTGACCGGCCAACCGCAACGCGGCCGCCGCCAACAGCGGGTGAGGACCCGTCTTCGAGGTGTTTTCCGCCCACGCGATCAGTCCGGCTGGTGGAGTCGTAATGGGAACGCTCGCGCGTGGCGGAGTCAATGAATCCGCTTCAAACAAGCCCGGCAAGTCCCGAACGACTTGGGGAAAGTTGCCGACGCAGAAGGGCAAAAGCATGACGGTCTCTTGAGCCGCGACCAGCGCCGGCCAATCCGCCGGAACCTTCCATGATCGCAAGTCCTGTTTCGGGGCCAGGTAATGGATGGCGGCGCACGCTCCGTCCCATGCAAGGCGCGGATCAATCGGCTGGGCCACCACGGCATCGTAAGGGGTGACATCGCCCGAATCGGCGAAATCCAAGCCGGCTTGGTGCGCCATGGCTCGCTCCTGGAGGTACCGGTTGAACAGTTCCGCCAGCGCGGGTGGTAGTTGCCTATTCGGTTGTTCAGATGGAGTCGCCATATCGCCTCTCCGTATCAAGCGGCAGCCGTTCCTTGTGAAAGGATTCACCAAATGAACGCAGCGGCCCGGCGAACTTGCGCGGGCCGCTGCGTGCGAGCCGATCTCTCACTGGTCTTTCGGCGGATCCTTGTCTTTCGGCGGTTCCTTCGGCGGCGCCCCGCCCGGATCCGGTGGTTTGTAATCCTTGAGCCTGTCACCAGTTACGCGCGGGTCGGGCCGGAGGGTTCCTTCCACCAGCAGAACCTTGGCCCGCAGTGCCGCGTCCGTTTTGTCGTCCTTCGCCAGGCTTTCGAGGGCGCTGATCTGTGTCGGCAGCAACGCGAGACCATGCTTTTGAATGTGGCGCACGAGATCGGCCGCAGCCGCGGCCCGAAGCGCCGCCGGATGGTTAGCGTCCAGCACGAACGTAGCGAGTTCACGCTGCGGCTTTGGGCCTTCCAAGCGTCCAACCCCATCGATAATTCCCGCCATCGTGGCGTCGGCGACCTTGGGAACCCTTAGTCCATTCAATAGGGCATCAATCGCAGGTTGCACTTCGTATCCCGGCGGCTCGTTGTGCGCCAGGCCGGATAGCAGCCGTAGGGCGACTTCGGTCTGCTCACGCCGCTCGGCGTCGGTCAACGGTTTACTGCCGTCGGGGCGCGCATCCACGAGGACGCGCTTCAGCGTGTCAGAGTCCAGCGCTTGGGGACCAGGGATTACCGCCACGTTGCGATACTTGTCCGCGAGCTTCCGCAGGCCATCGACCCGTTCCTTGGGCGCGGCGAGAACCAACGGCAATTCACCTACATTCACGTCGGCCCGCAACTGGGCGAGCAACGACGAAAGGCCCGGATTGGGCAAATTGGCGTCGATCAATATGGCGTCGATGTCGGCAGCTTCGCCCAGTCGGCGCAGGGCCTCTCGCCCCGTGTTGACGCGGACCGGTTGCAGCCCGGCCTTCTCCACGGTCTTGGCCACTTCCTGTCCCATCTCGGCGTTGAAGTAGCCGACCAGGATTTTGGGGACATCTTTCTCCGCAGGTTCCGCTGCGGCGGCACGGCGCAAAACCTCCACCACGCGCGGACCCGCCAGCGGTGGATTCGGCCCGGGAATACGGATCAACGCCTCCGCCGCCGCCAACTGTACCCGACGCTCCGGATAGTACAGCGCGCGCACCAACGCCGGCTGTCCCTGGGTTCGCGGCCGATTGGCGCGCGCCTCGGCCATGTCGGTCAGACCTTTGATGGCGCCGAGAATGACGCTCGGCCGCCGATCCGTCAGCGCGCGTTCCAGAACCGCAGTGACCAGTTCCGGGTTGACCGTCGCGAGCAGCTTGTGAAGATCAGGCACCTTGCCTGCCGCCGGCGGAGCGTCCGCTTTGTCCAGTGCCAGGCTTAAGAAGATGACCTGTGCCGGTTCGTAAGCCGGATCGAGGTCCAGCGCTTGCCGGGCATACTTCAGCCCGTAGTATTCCTCCGCCTTGCTTACCGGGACCGTAGGCGCTCCCGGCCATCCTTGCACGAGGGCTTTGCCGTCCCAGCGCCAGACGGCCACTATCGGTGTCTCGCCGAACGCTTGGTGATAATAGTGCTTTTCCGCTTCGCGAGTCAGGGCGATCTTTGCCGCGGGAAGTTTGTCGTAGGGCGCTTGCAGGATGGCGGCAAGCGCCTTCGAGGCTTGCTCGCGCACTCCTTCCGGATTGTTCGGCGACGCGGCCAGATGCCACAGTGCTGGAACGACGGTTACGTCGGCACGTTGGAGCAGTACGCCGATAAGATCGAGGCGTAAGGCGTTGTCGGGAATATCAAGGGCGGCGACCAAGGGAGGTGACGCTTCCTTCGGCAGTTTGGGCAGCACCGTCACGTAGCGCTGGCGTTCCAGCCCGGTCGTTGAGCGCACCGCTTCGATCAATGGCGGAACGGCGGCGGTGCCGGCCTTTTGGAGCTCGCGCAGGGCGTACGCTCGTTCCTCCGGCGTGTGGTCCTCACTTTCGCCCCCCAAGTTTCGGATAAACTTGTCAATGCGCGCGAGGTCGGTGTGATACTGGCCAAGGGTAAAGAGCAGGTCCTCGGCCTCCTTCCGCGCCTGTTTGTCCAGTTTCTCGTCGTCGGACCATTTGGGCACGGCCCGCAGGCGCAGCAGCGCGCGGGTGCCGCCGGCTGCGTTCTCGATTCTTGCAAGGTCCTCGCCGGTTGGCTTTAGCCCCACCAGACCATGCAAGTGGGCGGCCGCGAGGTCGTATTTTCCGGCTTTCAGTTCATACTGGATCGCTTCCCAGAACTCGTCAATCGTTTTCGGTGGTTTGAAGAACTCGCTATAGGGATCCTTCAGTTTCGGCGGTGGATCTTTGGGCTTGTCCTTGGGCGGCGGTTGTTTGTCCGGCGGCGGTTGTTTCTCTTGGGCAGGGGCGCGAGCCAGCAGCGCCGCGAGAAACGCGACGCCGACGGCCAATCGAAATGCGATACGGAACACGGGATATGCCTCCTCTATGGCGTCGAGCACGATCGGCTCGAACGTTTACCAATTTGCGTGTCACGCTGGGCGCACAGCGCTCCACACTTGTTTCACGCTACATCCACTTCCTGGCGCACCAGGTCCTCCATTGTTTCGCGGCGGCGAATGAGTCGATGCGTGGCGCGGTCCACGAGCACCTCGGCCGCGCGGGGTCGGGCGTTGTAATTGGAACTCATCGCCATGCCATAGGCCCCAGCACTGAAGATGGCCAACAGATCGCCTCGTTTCATCGCCGGCAGGCGGCGATCTTTGGCCAGGAAATCCCCCGATTCACATACGGGGCCAACCACGTCGGTCTTCTTCGTGCCGGGGATCTCGACTTCATAGTCTTCGGGCGGCGATGGGAAACCCTCTTCCGGGGCCACCGGCCAGATGCGGTGAAACGAATCGTACAACGTCGGGCGAATCAGGTCGTTCATGGCGGCATCCTGAATCAAGAAATGCTTGCCGCCAGATTCCTTGTTGTAGAGCACCCGGCTGAGAAGAATGCCGGCGTTGCCCACGATGAACCGGCCCGGTTCCAGTACGAGATGGCAGCCCGCTTTCTTCACGGCGGGGACGATGACCTCGGCAAAAGCGCTTGCTGGCTGGGCCTCTTGCTTTCGGTAATGGATGCCGAAGCCGCCGCCCATGTTCAGCACGCTGATCGGATGGCCCTGCTTGCGCAATTGTTCGATCAAAACGAGGCCCTTGTCCACGCCCTGCTGATACGGCGTGGCGCTCAAGATGGGTGAACCAAGGTGCATGTGCAGACCAATGACACGCAAGTTTGGGTTGCCGACGACATTCTTGGCCACGTCGAGAATCGTTTCGATATCGAAACCGAACTTCACCCCTTTGACGCTGGTATCAGTCTTAACGTGCGTCTTGGGTGGCAGATCAGGATTCACGCGCAACGCCGCTTGAGCGATTTTGCCCACGCTTTTGGCGACGGTCGCAAGGTTGTACAATTCCTCCTCGCTCTCCACGTCGAACAGGAAGATGCCGGATTCGAACGCGTATTTGATCTCTTCATCCGTCTTGCCGACCCCGGCGAAAACAATCTTGTCGCCAGTCGCCCCGGCCTTGAGCGCCCGGTAGATTTCGCCCTTGCTGGTCACATCGAAACCCGAACCGTGTTGGGCCAGGAGCCGGCAGATGTGCAGGTTGGCGTTGGTCTTGAGGCTGTAGCAGATCAACGGCTCGACGGCGGCGAACGCCTTTTGCAACTGCGTCAGGTGATGCAAGAGCGTGGCGGTGCTGTAGACGTAAAGCGGGGTGCCGTACGCCTTGGCCAGGTCGGACAAGGGGATGTCTTCACAGTAAAGTACGCGATCGCGATAGTGGAAGTGGTCCATAAAGCATTCACCGCAGAGCACGCAGAAGGAATGAACAGCAACTTCATTCTAATTGTTCTTTTCTGTGTTCTCTGCGCTCTCTGCGGTTAATTTGTCCCCCCATATCGCCAATTGTCGCTCCACTTCCGCCGGGGCCGTCGAGCCAACGCCGCGGAATGCGGCCAGCGCATTCTGCACCCCCAGAACTCCATATACCCCCGAACCCAAGCCGGGGCGAACGGAATCGTACTCCGCGGGCGGCAAATCCCCCAGGCGGCAGCGGCGCTCCTCACATAGCCGAACCAGTTTACCCACGGCTTCGTGGGCCAATCGCATCGGCAACCCGTTGGCGACGAAGAACTCCATGAGTGTCGTTGCATCGAGATATCCCTCGTCCAGCTTACCTGCGATGATCTCGCGGCGGAACTTCGTCTCGCGCACGAGTGCGGCAGCCAACTCCAAGGACGCGGAGACCGTATCCACGGCGTCAAACAGCGCGACCTTGTCTTCCTGCAAATCCCGGTTGTACGCCAAGGGCAGCCCCTTCACCAGCATCAGCAGTTGTTGTAAATCTCCGACGACCCGCGCCGCTTTCCCACGGATCAATTCCAGCACGTCGGGATTCTTCTTGTGCGGCATGATGCTCGAGCCGGTGCAAAAGGCGTCAGGGAGGTCGATGAAGTTAAACTCCGTTGTCGCCCACAGCACCCATTCCTCGGCCCAGCCGCTCAAGTGGAGCGCGATTACCGAGAGATTGAACACGAATTCGACCAGGAAATCGCGGTCGCTGGAAACGTCGAGGCTGTTGGCGGCTAGGGAATCGAAGCCGAGATGGCGACGCACACTATCCCGGTCGATGGGTAGAGAGGTTCCGGCCAATGCCGCCCCGCCGAGCGGCAGCACATTGACGCGTTTGCGGCAGTCGGCCAGCCGTTCCCGGTCGCGCTGATATTTCTCGATGTAAGCAAGGAAGTAGTGCGCGGCCAGAACCGGCTGAGCGCGCTGCATGTGCGTGTAGCCGGGCAAGATCACGTCCCGTTCGCGCTCCGCCGACGCCAACAAGGCCGCTTGCAATTCGCGCAATCGACCGGCGAGATCGTCGATCTTGTCGCGGACCCAGAGCTTGACATCGGTGACGATTTGGTCATTGCGGCTGCGGCCGGTGTGCAGCTTGCGGCCAACGTCGCCGAGGCGCTCGATTAGGGCGCGTTCGATGTGCGTATGAATATCTTCCAGCTTGATCGAGAAGGTGAATTCGCCGCGATCGATTTCGCCGGCAATCGCATCAAGCGTTGCCGTGATTTGCTTCGCTTCGTCCGGAGTGATCAAACCGACTTCGGCGAGCATGCGGGCGTGCGCCTGGCTGGCGAGGATATCGTGGCGGTAGAGTCGGCGGTCAAAGCTGATTGATTCGGTGAAGGCCTCCACGCGAATGTCGGTCTCGCCGCTGAAGCGGCCGCCCCAGGTTTTTTGGCTCATGGTCGCCCTCACGCTCTTAGCCCGCTGACTGCTTCACGCCCGCAACTGCAAAGGTTGGTATCAATACCGTAGGTGGGCCGGCGTTCTCCACCTTGGGATTCGGTCACCTGTGATCGTCTGCCTTGTTTTCGTTTACATCAATCCGTCTAGCAGGCTCGTCAAGTCCGGAGACACATACCCTTCTCGTTTAGCGCTCACGCGTGCCAAGGCCTCATCAACATCAATCCCCAGAGACTTCATTAAGTAACCCGCAACAACAACAATTGAACGGCTCCGGCCGGCCTGGCAGTGGACCAACACAGGCGGCGCCGCTTGGACGAGGTCGGTAAGTGTTGTGACGGCACGCTGAAAGAGCCTCGAATCGTTGCCGGGTCCATCCACCAACGGCACCATCTCGATCCGCGTCAATCCAAGTTCGGCCGGGTCTTTTCTCTGAAGTGTTCGGATCAACCCAAGGATCGATCGAATCGAGTGCTTACGCAGAAGATCACCGTCCCCTGCCTCGACATAGTTGCCGATTGCAATGTCCTCGGTGATCCAATCCATCGTGGCACGCCTCGCGCTAGAGGCCAAGTTCCTTCAGTTGCTTTGGGTCCACCGGCGCCGGCGCTCCGGTCATCAAGTCGCGCGCCTTCTGGTTCTTCGGAAACGCAATCACGTCACGGATATTGGCGGTCCCGGCCAGCATCATGGCCAGGCGGTCAATGCCGAAGGCAATGCCTCCGTGCGGCGGAGCACCAAACTTCAGCGCATCGAGCAGGAACCCGAACCGCTGCTGCGCCTGTTCCTTGCTCATGCCCAGGATCGAAAACGCCTTGGATTGCGTTTCCGGGTCGTGGATACGCACGCTGCCGCCGCCCACCTCGTAACCGTTGATGATCAGGTCATGCGCCTTGGCCCGCACTTTGCCCGGGTCCGATTCGAGCATGTGCAGGTCCTCGTCCATCGGCGCGGTGAACGGGTGATTGACGGACACCCAGCGTTTCTCCTCGTCGTCCCGGATGAACGCGGGGAATTCGAGCACCCAGAAGATTTTGAAGGTCTTCGCGGCTGGATCGAAGAGCTTGAGCAACGTTGCCAAGTGGTTACGCAGCGCGCCGAGCGACTGACATACGACATCCTCCGTGTCGGCAACAAAAACGAGCAGGTCGCCCGGCTCGGCGGCAAGACGTTGCCGAAGTTCCTGTTGAACGGCGGCCGGCAAGAACTTTTCGATCGGCCCGGCCAACTTGTCCGCCTCTACCTTCACCCACGCCAGGCCTTTCGCCTTATATTGCTTGACGAATTCTCCAAGTGCGTCGATCTCGCGCCGTGAAAACTTGGCGCCCGCGCCCTTCGCGTTGATAGCGCGCACCTTTCCCCCGCCGGCCACTGCGTTCTTGAAAACCCCGAACTCCGTGCGTTCGACGAGGTCGCCGACGTCAACAATTTCCAATCCGAAGCGCAGGTCCGGCTTGTCCGAGCCGTATCTGAGCATCGCTTCCTGGTATTTGATCCGGGGAAGCGGCAGCGGCACCTCGACGCCGATGCACTTCTTGAACACGTCGGCAATCAAACCCTCGATCACGCGGAGTATGTCGTCCTGTTCGATGAATGACATTTCCAGGTCGAGTTGCGTGAACTCCGGCTGCCGGTCGGCGCGAAGGTCTTCGTCGCGCAAACAGCGGGCGATCTGGAAATACTTGTCGTAACCGGCGACCATCAGCAATTGCTTGTAAAGCTGCGGCGATTGGGGCAGGGCGAACCACTGACCGGGGAAGACGCGGCTGGGGACAAGGTAATCGCGCGCTCCTTCCGGCGTGCTCCGGCCCAGGAGCGGCGTCTCCACTTCGAGAAAGCCCTGGGCGTCAAGGTGGTCGCGAATGACCTTGCACAACCGGTGACGCTGAATCAGGGTACGCTGGATCGACGTCCGGCGCAAGTCAAGGTAGCGATATTGCAGCCGGAGATCCTCGTTGGCCAGTTCCTGGCCGGGGAACTCCGTGATCTCGAAAGGCAAGGTCGGACAGCGGTTGAGCACCTGCATTTGGTCGACCTTGACCTCGACAGCCCCCGTTGCGAGTTTTGGATTCTCCTTCCCCGACAGGCGGCGCACCACCAGACCACGAATCGAGAGGACCCACTCGCTCCGAAGCTCCCGGGCCGCCTCGAACAACTCTCGTTTCGTTTCCGCGTCGAAGACGAGTTGGGTAACCCCGTAACGGTCGCGCAGGTCAATAAAAATGAATAGGTTCTGATCGCGATAGGTGTTGACCCATCCGTTGAGGATGACGGTCCGGCCGACATGCGTTTCGCGCAGTTCACCGCAGGTGTGTGTACGCTTCAGGAGCGCCATGAGGGGGTCCCTTCTTCCAAATGGCGAGATTCGCCGTATCTGCGATTATAGACATTGACAGGGTCGGCGCGGGGAGAGGTTCACGCGAAAGCCCACGGGATGCAACCCATGGGCTTGGAATAAGTTGAATGAACGGCGCGGGAAGAGGGTCACGCCTTGGCCGGTACACTCCACCAAGGGCTGAGCAGATGAATCTTACGAAGGATGGTGTCTTTTTCGCGCCCGTCCTTGGCCTTGGCAAACTTCACCTTAAGCTTCGCCAGCTTTTCCTTGCGGTGGTAGCGGCGATCCAGTTCTTTGCGGCGTTCGACCATGAGAACTTCCCTTTATCTGCAACTTACGATGGAAGGCTGTGGGATCATGTTAGCGGAAAGCCCACGTGTTGCAACGGACGGACTTACTCCTTTGACCGACTGGCCGCGATCCGCCCCTCCATGGGACTCGATGCTTGGGCATAGAGTTTACGTGGAATCCGCCCCGCGAGATACGCCTGCCGGCCGGATTCACAGGCATAACGCATCGCCACGGACATTCGCAGCGGGTCCTGAGCATGGGCAATGCCCGTGTTCAATAGCACGCCGTCGCAGCCGAGCTCCATCGCCACCGTCACATCGCTGGCCGTGCCAACGCCCGCATCGACGATCACCGGGTAATCGGGGTCGCCGTCCTTCAGGTACTCGAGAATGATGCGGATGTTGTTCGGATTGAGCACGCCCTGGCCGCTACCAATCGGGCTGCCGGCGGGCATAACGCTCGCCGCACCAGCTTTTTTCAGTTGGCGCGCGATGATTGGGTCGTCGCTGGTGTAGACGAGGACCTGAAAGCCTTCCTTCACAAGTTGCTCGGTTGCCTTCAACGTGTCGATGGGGTCGGGCAGCAGCGTTTTGGGGTCGCCTAGGCACTCGAGCTTGACCCACTTCGCTCCGGGATTGCCGAGGTTCGCGAGCAGTTCGCGGGCAAGCCGGGCATGGCGGACAGCGTCTTCGGCGCTGAAACAGCCGGCGGTGTTGGGCAGGATCGTGAAGCGCTTCAGGTCGAGGTAGTCGAGGATGTTGCGTCCTTGCTTGTCCACCAGCCGTTCGCGCCGGACCGCCACGGTGGTTACCTCGCAACCGCTGGCGGCAAGGCAATCGCGCATCAATTCAAAATTCGCATATTTGCCGGTGCCGGTGATCAGCCGGCTGCGGAAGGTGAATCCGCCGATCACCAGTGGTTTATCGGCCGACGGCTCCGGATCAGGCGAACCACCGCCGACGAGAGTAACGACTTCCACCGCATCGTCATCCTTCAGAATGTAGTCCGCCTGGTGAAGTAGGGGGACCAACTCCCGATTGACTTCCACGGCAATGCGCCGGCGATCGAACTCAAGTACTTCCATCAATTGGGCGACGGTGAGGGGGCCGGAAAGGCTGTAGGACTTTCCATTTACGGTGACGTGAGGCATGGTCCCTAGTCCGTGGTACGATACGGGGATGAATGGCCGTTTGGGTTTCGGCCGTCTACTTTATAGCCTATACGATTCCTCTGCCTGGTCGAGTGCTTGGCTCGTTGCAGCGATCTCTGCCGGCTCACGCGAACTTCAGCCCAGGAACGGACTACGGACCCTTTGCCATGTCCTCCCACCACGTCCCCCATACCAAAACACCCACCCTGGTCTTCGACACCAGTAGCCGGGCCTCCCGGCACGTCGCCCTGATGATTGAAAGCCTCATCCGCCAGAACAACTCCGCTGGTCAACCGACAGTCCTCGGTTTGCCCACCGGGTCAACGCCGGTCGGACTTTATCGCGAATTGATCCGTTTGCACAAGGAAAACGGCCTGGACTTCTCGCGAGTCGTCACCTTCAACCTGGACGAATACTTTCCAATGGACCCCGAGGACCCGCAGAGCTATCGCCGCTGGATGAAGGAGACTTTTTTCGACCACGTGAACATCAAATCGCAGAACGTCAACATTCCCGACGGCACCCTCACGAGGGAGCAAGCCGATGATTCTTGCGCCGACTACGAACAACGGATCCGGCGTGCGGGCGGCATCGATCTGCAAATCCTGGGCATCGGCCGCACCGGTCATATCGGCTTCAACGAGCCGGGTTCGACGCGCCAGAGCCGCACCCGCCGCGTCACCCTCGACCCTGTCACCCGCCGCGACGCCGCCGACGACTTCTTCGGCGAGCAAAACGTGCCGCAACAGGCGTTAACGATGGGCGTAGGCACGATTCTCGAGGCGCGCCAGATCGTGATCATGGCGTTTGGAGAACACAAAGCGCCAATCGTGGAGCGAGCAGTCGAGGGCGACGTTACCGACGCCATCGCCGCCAGCTTTCTCCAGCAACATCCCGATACGACGTTCATTCTCGACGAGGCGGCGGCCGGCGACCTGACTTCGCGACGACGACCGTGGTCCATCGGGCCCGTGGAATGGACTCCGGCGTTGATCCGCCGGGCCGTGATCGGGCTGAGTCTGAAGGTCGGCAAGGGGCTGCTCAAACTGTCCGAAAATGACTTTCGCGAGCACGAGCTCTATGAATTGCTCCGCGAGCACGGTCCTGCCGAAGCGTTGGGACGCCATGTCTTTGATGAACAGATGGCCACGATTCACACGCAGCCGGCGGGCCTTCAGCCCAAGACAATCCTCGTATTCAGCCCTCATCCCGACGACGACGTCATCAGCATGGGGGGAACGCTCATTCGCTTAGTGGAGCAAGGCCACAAAGTCTTTATCGCCTACATGACCAGCGGCAATATCGCCGTTTTCGATCATGACGCGTGGCGCTTCATCGATTTCGCCGCCGAGTTCAACCGGTTGTTTGAGATTGATAAAGAGCACACGGAGTGCGTCAAGGAACGGGTTCAGGATTTCCTGCGCCGTAAGAAACCGGGGCAGCTCGATTCGGAGGATTTGCTCAAGATCAAGGCCGTGATCCGGCAGACGGAGGCGAGGGCGGGAGCGCTAGCTTGCGGCATTCCGCCCGAACAACTTGAGTTCATGGACCTACGATTCTATTGCACTGGGAAGATCGCCAAAGCGCCCATTCATCCGCAGGACATCAACGACATCCGCGCTGTATTGGAACGGCTGCGACCCGCGCAAATCTATGTGGCGGGGGAGCTTTCCGATCCACATGGCACCCATCGCACATGCGCCGAAGCGGTCTTTCAGGTGGTGCGTGAATTGCGCGGTTCGCAGCAAGAATTCGAAGTGTGGCTTTACCGCGGCGCCTGGGAGGAATGGGAGCCCCATGAAATCGAGCGCGTCGTTCCGCTCAGCCCCGACGACCTGGAACGCAAGAAACACGCCATCTTCCGCCATCAGTCACAGAAGGACCGGGCCATGTTCCCAGGCAGCATCGACCGCCGTGAATTCTGGCAGCGTGCCGAGGATCGCAACCGCGATACGGCCAAGTTATATGACCGCCTTGGGCTTCCTGAATTCTACGCCTTGGAAGGATTCGTGCAGTGGCGTCCTGCCTAAGCCGAGAGAATTAGGAACATCGTTTGGCCAACATGCTCTTGATCGCCTGGGCACATCCACGCTCCTCATCCCCCTCGTGGCGATTCGCACGCAACTCTCGCGCGTCAGCTGAATCCAGACACAGCCTTCCAAAGCGTCCCGGATTCACCGCGTTAGAGAAAAGCCGCGCCACAAGGTAATAAACGCAAGTTAGAGCTTACCTGCTCGTTACGGTTTCTCGCGCCTTTCGATTCTTTTCGTCGATTGTTCTTTCAGTGGAGCAGACCGCACTTGATCTCCGAAGCTATGATGTAGGTGGGGAATGCAATAATGGCCTGAAAGCAGTGGGGGAGGCGATACGATGAACGGCTCCACTGAAAACCGAACTTCGGGTTCTTTTGAGCGGGGAAGCGGTCACGATTCGGTCCTAACCTGGGTGACCGCCTGTCGCATGTTGCCGCTGGTCCGGCAAATTGTCGACGACCTGATGTCCAGCCGCGAGCGGCTGGCCCGGTTGCTCCCCGAAAAAGACCGCCTCGATCGTCACCGCCGCGAACTCGTTTGGACGGAACGTTCGCGGCGCTATGCACTTCAGGAGCAGATCGCCGAAGAAGAGCGGAATGCCGTCCAGGTCTCGTCTGAGCTGGACGGCCTCGGGCTGGTTCTCATTGACGCCGAGTTGGGCCAGGTCGGCTTCCCGACCATGGTCAACAATCGCAAGGCGTTTTTCTCGTGGCGGCCCGGCGAAGAACTGGTTTCCTTTTGGCATTTCGTCGACGACGCCGAGCGACGAGCCATTCCCACTAGCTGGACTAAGACGACCGAGTCGCGTTCGCGAAGCCGCAGATAGTGGGGGTCATCCGTTCTCGATGGACTGGTTGGAGTCCCGGCTTCAGCCGGATCGAACCGGCTGAAGCCGGAACTCCAACAAGAATTCACTTCAGCGGTGAGAACGAGAGTGGCGTGAGAATCTTGTTCTCCACCTGAGCCACAAGCGGTCCGTGAGTTTCACTTTCGTTGCGGGCTTTGATCCAATCGGGATCCTTCGTAAAAGCCTCCCATTTCTCCATTCGGTCGTTCATGTCCTTGTATTGCAGGATGTAGACCAACTCGAACGTCTGGCGGCCAATGGCGGTCTTCCAAAAGCCGATGACCTTGATTTCGTGTTTCTCGAACAGCTTTAAGGTGTGATCGGCGAAGCGACGTTCAATATCGCCCATTTTGCCGGGCATGATGGTGTAAATGCGTTCCTCATAGATCATCGTGCGGCCCTCCGGTTGTCGTGACGAGGCTCCCCACGTTGTACCGACTCGCTTCGCGACCCGCAATTCTTGCTGTCTTTTTCCCTTTTGCCCGACTAGCATAGTCGGCGGTTTCACGGGACCCGCCCTCGTGTGTGTCGGTTCACCTTTAGCGTTCTCCAGAGGACCCGCCCGATGGCCATTCGCTTCTCCTGCGCGTGCGGCAAGGAAATGCAAGCGCAAGACGAGCACGCAGGCAGAAAAACAAGGTGTCCAGGGTGCGGGGCCGCGCTGAAGATCCCCGGCCGGTCGACGCAGGTGCGGCCGCCGCAAGGACCGAAGGCATCGCGGTCCTCGGATCGCCGCGTCGATTACGAGGATGACGACAAAATCGCTGAACGTCCCGCCCGCAAGGCCGGGCGAATGGAAGAGGACGCTGAGGAGGATCGCGAAGGGGAGAGACCAACCGCAAAAACGAGCGGCAAGGCGATCTTTTGCCTGATCCTGGGCCTCATGTCCTTCGGCTGCAATCTACTCACGGCAGTCCCCGCCGTGATCCTTGGTTTGCTCAGCTTGCGCGATGTCGGCGCGGGCAAGGGCCGAATCACGGGCAAGGGGTTGGCGATTACCGGCATGGTGATGGGCCTTGTCGGTCTCTTCTGCAACGACAGCGGAATCGGCGGCGGATTCGGGATAATCAGGTTAAAGGACGCGTCGCAAAGGCAGGCGAGTGCGAACAATCTCAGACAAATCGGCCTTGGGATGCACAATTTTGGGTCAACTCATCAACGCCTTCCCGCAATCTCCATTCAAACCAAAGACGGAAGGCCGGCACTCAGTTGGCGCGTCGCGCTTCTGCCCTACCTCGAACAAGACAATCTCTATCGACAGTTCAGACTGGACGAACCCTGGGACAGTGCGAACAACAAGCGCCTGCTCACGCCTATGCCCAAGATATTTGCCCACCCCGCCGCCTCCGACGCCACGACGGCCGCGGGCAAGACCCACTATCGCGGGTTCTATGGGACGGGCGCCGTTTTCGATCCCGCCGTCACGCTGCCGCAGCAGGGCGGCGGTCCGACCCTCGGCATACGGTTCCCTGCTGACATCACGGACGGGACCAGCAATACCATCATGGTCGTTGAAGCCGCCGATCCGGTCGAATGGACCAAGCCCGACGACCTGCGGTTCGACCCGAACGCCTTGCTTCCCAAACTCGGCCTCACCGACGATGGTTTCAACGTGCTGCTCGCCGACGGGTCGGTCCGGTTCATCAAGAAACCGGTCGACGAAAAGTTGATCAAGGCCGCGATCACCCGGAACGGCGGCGAGCCGGTCTTTCTGCCGTAGCAAGACCACCCCATTACTCAAACTGGGGGACATGCGCCATCGCGGCCGCGGTCTGAAAGTCACTCATTGCCGGATTACCGTTATCGCCGTTTGCCAACGGCGCGGAGGCGTTAATTGACTGCGATTGGCATTCATTGCGTTATCTATCCTTGCGAAAAAAAGGCGGGTGCACGCTCGGGTTCAGGCCCGCTGCGGAAAGATCAACCGGCTGGGCTGCGGCTAGAATGTGTTTATACGGATATTAACTATCTTGTTAGTAGCGTATTGGGCGGGCGTCGAACCCTCGACTGGTCCTACGGCCCGTCCTTCCTGAATACAACGGGATCAGCTCTTCTCTACGGGTATTCCACACCCTCGCGTTTGATCCCCCGGAAGGAATCGAAGGCGAGCTTACGCCTCGGCTCGGGACAGTCGGTCAAGACCTTGCGAAGAGTAGCTTCCGCCTCGGGTCCGAATTGGGAGAGCGCATTTGCAGCGCACTCGCAGGCATGTTCGTCCTCATCATGCGCGACCACTTCGACGAGAGCTGGGATCGCGATGTCGGGATCGACCCAGTGGAACGCAATGTAAGGATAACCTTTAGGCGGCATCTCCGGGGCATGCAGGGTCTCGATCAAGAATGGGAGCGCTTCCTTGGGCAATCGCGAACCGCAAAAGCGCATGGTGAGCTGGATGCGCGGCTCTCCGGGCTTCATCACCTTAAAGGCTTCGACTAGGGCTTCGGCCGCTTCGCGGCGCTTGTTTGGGTCGGGATCCTCGATTGCAGAATCTGCCCAGTCGTGGACCCGCCGGCCTTGGTAGTAGGGGTTGGCCAGGTCTTGGTATCGCTGGTAACTGTTGTAGAAGTAGATAGCTGCCGCCCCAAGCGCCGGAAAAATGCAGACAGTGGCAATTGCGCAGCCTCTTGAATTCATGACCATCTCCCGCCGAGCAAATCTCAGGGCTCAAACCCTGGTTGTCAGTCCAGCTCAAGGGGAAATCAAACCTCATCACCCTTCCTTCCAAACCGCTACCTTCCCGGAGCGAAATGCCTGGTTGCCCAAATGTGCCGCTCCCGCCGCGGACACCCCCGCCTCGGCGGGGCAATTTGGCGTCTTGCGGCTGCGGACGCAGTCGACCCAGTTGGTGAGGTGGAGGAGTTCGCCGTCGGGCTTGTCGTAGAAGTCCGCGCCGCGCTTGCCGGTGCCGAGGATGAATTCCTCAACCTTGCCCTTGTTGCGTTCGGGGTGGATTTCGTAGCGGCCGCGGTCGAGGTAGAGGGTGGCGTCGGCGCCCATGAACTCGAGCATGGCGCCGTTGCGGGCGTTGACGAACGTACCTTCGAAATAGACTTGGAAGTCCTTGGGGTAGGCGAGCAGCGTTTGGATGGTGTCGGGCGTTTCCCAGATGTCCTTGCTGATGTAGTTGTCGCCGATGGCCGTCGCCTGGAGCGGGTGATCGACGCCCATGTACCAGTGGACCACATCGATGTAGTGCACCATGAGGTCGGTGAGGATGCCGTTGCCGAAATCCCAGAACCATCGCCAGTTGCGGAATTTGTACTCGTCGAAATCCTGCTTGGGGGCGTTGCCGAGGAATGCTTTCCAGTCCACCTGCTTCGGATCGACTCCTTGCGGCCCCTTCTTGACGCGGTCGGTATTGCGGTTCCAGGTGAGGTGGACCTTGTAGATCTTGCCAAGGCGGCCGTCCTTGATCAGCTCGCGGGCCTTCTCGAACTGCGGCATGCTGCGCTGCTGCGTGCCGACTTGCACGATTTTCTTGTGCTTGTTCTGAGCCTCGATGACCGCTTTTCCTTCTTCCAGATTGTGCGTCAACGGCTTTTCGACATAGACGTCCTTGCCGGCGGCGCAGGCGTCGATAGTCATGGGCACGTGCCAGTGATCGGGTGAGCCGATCAGCACGGCGTCGATGTCCTTGCTGTCGAGTATGTCCTTGTAGTTCTTCGCCGTCGTCGCCTTCGGGTCGGCGAGTTTCTTGCCCAGGTCGAGGTGGGCTTCGTAAATGTCGCAGACGGCGACGATGCGCACGTTCGGAATCTTGGCCAGCGATTGCATCAATGTTCGGCAGCGCCCGCCTGTGCCGATGCAGCCGACATTGAGCGTCTCGTTCGCGCCGAGCGCGTTGACCGCCGGCAGACCAAATGCCGCCAGCCCGGCGGCGACACCGGCGGAGGTTTTCAGCATGGAACGACGGGAAACCTCTTGGAAGAGGGTCATGGAAACACCGTGGGGTCAATGAGTACGGGTCTTACTCCACTTTGTCATTCTTCTTTTCTGGCTTGTCGTCTTTCTTCTCCGGTTTGGGTTCCTTGTACTCGTCGAATTGAATTTCGGTGAACGTATGCACCGGGAAGAGCTTGTAGCCCGCGGGGACGCGGCCGAGGACGCCGGCGAGGGTCGCCTGCTTGCCGTCCAGGGTGATGGTCTTGAGCAGGGTAAGGGTGTCCGAATTCCCGTCCTTGAGCGTAACGTCCATTTCCTTGCCCTCGGCAACTCGGCCCTCGACGGCCATGATTTTCTGAATCTTGGCGACATCAATCTTGAGGGTCTTCTTGAACATTAGATGCGGCAATAGGCGCTCGCCGCCGTCGGCGAATTGATAGAGCGGTTGCAAGTCGGCGACTTTTTGGACGTTATTCTTGCCTTCGACGACGACGAAGGCGAGCCGGCTCTCGGGCGCGGCGGCGGGGGGCTTTGGTGCGGCGAAGCGTAAGCCGCGGATCGGCTTGTCGGTGCCGCCGCCCAGGTATTTGACCTCGGCAATGCCCATATCGCCCTTGTCCACCTCCGCCTCGATGGTCAGGCGGTTGACCCCGAGGAATTTCGTCGCTCCGGTGAGGAGGGCGTCGTCGGCCGGCTTCTCATTGGTGGCCACGCGAATGGCCACGGTGCGTTTCTCATTGTCATAGTCGATAACGCGGAGACGATCGACCGGAATGAGCGTGAGGACGCCCTCTTGAAAATCAGTCGAGTTTTCCTCGCGGAAAACGATCGCTTCGGGTCCGGCCGGAGGTTTCGTCCTTTCGCCTTTGGGCTTGGGTTCGTCCTTAGCGTCCTTCTCGGCGCCGGCGGGGGCAAGCCAGCCAAGCGGCCGAACGCCGGCGGCGAACTTCCACGATTTCAGTTTTTGTTCCTTGCCGGTCCCGTCGATGACGATCAACGTGCCCGCTTCGGCGGGAGCGGGCGGTTCCGGCAGTGGATCGGCTGCCTTGAGCGAACACAGAAGAGCGACGCCGACCATGACGGTCAGGAGGGGTTGCCAGGTCTTCATCAGTTGGGTTCTCCAGGCGTTGCCAATGGCACAGGTGAGAAATGCATCGTCGGGCCAAACAGGGACAAGATCAAGGGGAAAGTGCCGCGCGCGAGCGGGATGGCTCGCCTGCATCGGATTCCATAAGTTATACCGTTGTGTTCCATGGGCTTTTTCACCGCCACGCCGGCGCGGCGATGCGTCGGGGAAGCGCCTGACCGGAGAGGAAGACTCGAATCATGACGATGCGACCGCACGCCAAGAAGTGGAAGCAAGCCCGCTACAGCCGCTGCCCCAAGTGCCAGAAGCAGATCCGCGCGCATCAAAAGCGATGCAAAACGTGCCACCTCGCACTCAAATAGAGCGCTGATGGAACGCGCACTTTCAGCGGAATCCCCGCGCGCTTCCTTGCGTCCGCAACCGGGGAGAGGCATAATCAGGGGGAGGTCCGGGCTTTGGCCTCTCAAGGACCCAGCGAATGGCGACTCCGGAAGACTTCGGCGACGATATCTTTCAAGCCAGCGGACGCGTCCGGCCCAGCCTCCTGACCGAGGCGGCGGCGGCGGCGTTGGATGAGTCGGTTCGCTTCGCGCGCGAAACGCGTTGGGACAGTGTACGCAGCCCCCACGTCTTCATGGGTTTGCTCGCGGTTCCCGACGCCGGCATGCAGACTTGGGGTGAGCGCCTGCGCGCCGACTTGCCCAAACTGCTGGGCCAATTCCAGGAATTGTTTCACCAAGAAGAAGGTGAGGAGGAGGCGATCCTCGCCCTCAACCGCGAATTCCTTTCCGACAACGTTATCCGGTTGCTGCGCGAGGCGCAGAGCCGGGCCAGCGATCACAACCGCAGGCAAATCACCACGATGGACCTGCTCATCAGCTTGCTCACCGCCACCAACAGCATTGTCGCCGAGTGTTTCGAGCGTATCGGCGTGACAGCGGCAAAGCTCACCGAACTGGCGGTCATTGCCGAACGTGAATCGAAATAATCAGAGTGTCCGACCCGTTTGAGCGTTGCGAGGCGAGGGTGCAAATTCATCTTTCGGTCAACTATTTCCCAGTCGGCTCCTTTCCACACCCCTTACAACCCCCCTAATCGGAATCTCTTGACCGAATTCGGCCGATCTTGCTTGTTTACCGTCCCATCTCGCTCTGGGGAACGGCTTGCCACTCGGGGTACAATCCTGGGTGCGAAATCGGAACGAAGGAGACTCTCGCGATGAAGAAACAATTGACCTGCGTGATAGTAGTTTTGGGAATGGCCGGCTGCGAATGCTGCGCCAAGCACCGTTCGCCGTGCAGCAATGCACCGTTGCCACCACCGCCGCCTGGCCCGGTCGTCGGCAACGCTTATTACTTTCCGGCGCCGCGTTATTCGGGAGCGCCGCCTGGCATGATCATGAATCCGCCGAACGGGCTGCCGCCGGCCTCGCCGCCTCAGCGCATGCCGGATGACTCCGGCGTTCGGCTGGCCATTCCAGACCGGTCGCCCGCCGATTCGGCCCGTCAGGGAGTCCGCCTCTTTGCTCCCCAAGGCCCGGATGGCCTCCAGCCCGCCGGCGTTCGGGAACGTGCGGAAGGCACGCCCTCTCTTCCCGTCGGCATTCCACAATTCGCTATGGCCAAGGAGAGAATCGCATCCGGTCTGAATCCGACTCAAGAAGGGGTCGACTGGCTTAACGCCAACGGCTACATCGCCGTGCTGTATCTCCGCGCTCCTGGGAGCGACGATTCCGCCGAGCGCAAACGCATTGAAAACACACGCGGCCTTAAGTACTACACGCTGGAGCTCTCGCCCGAAACCCTTTCAAAGGATGTGGTCGATCAATTCAGCAAGCTTGTCGGCGACAGCGCGAATCTGCCGCTCTTTGTCTACGATAATGACGGCATCCTTGCGGGCGGTCTGTGGTATTTGCATTTCCGCCTCGTGGACAAGCTGCCCGACGACAAGGCTATTCGCGATGCCGGCCGCCTGGGGCTCCAAGAGAAAGGCTCCGACGAGATCGTGGCCATGTGGCTTGCCGTGCAGAAGTACCTCAAGGACCAGGGCAACTAGGCTTCTCTCGACAATCAGCCTCGCTTGGGGTGAAATGTCCAGTCGGGCATCCTCACCCTTTTTTCATGGACACGCCGATGGCCGATTCACGACCGCCGTTGGGCGAGAGCGCGCCGCTGGTGCCTCCCCTCTATCAATCCTCGGTTTACACGCTGCCGGACCTCGACGCGCTCGACCGCATCATGGACGGCGCGGCGCCCGGTTTCATTTACGCGCGCGACAGCCATCCCAATGCACGCCACTTGGCCGATGAACTAACGAAGTTGCAAGGGGCGGCGTGGTCGGTCGTGTGCGGTTCCGGTATGGCGGCCATTAGCGCCATCCTCTTGAGCACCGTCGACCAGGGCGATCGGGTTATTGCCAGCAACCGCCTTTATGGCCGGACCACGCAATTGCTGCACCAGGAATTGTCCCGGTATGGCGTGTCGGTGTCCTTCGTCGATGCCGGCGATCTCGAACAGGTGCGGGTCGCGTTGGCGACGCCGTCGCGCCTCCTATTCGTCGAAACGATGTCGAACCCGATGCTCCGCTTGGTGGACATCGAGGCGCTGGCGGTCCTGGCTCATGAGCACAATTGCCGGTTGGTAGTGGACAACACCTTCGCAACGCCCGTTCTGACGCGGCCGCTCGAACTCGGCGCGGACCTGGTCATGGAAAGCCTGACAAAGATGATCGGCGGCCATAGCGACGTGACGCTCGGCTCGGTCAGCGGCCGCGATCTCGAATTGTTGCCGCGCTTCAACCAGATCGTCAGCATTTGGGGCTTGGCGTCGAATCCGTTCGACGCTTGGCTTGCCGGCCGCGGACTGTCCACGCTTGGGCTGCGCATGCGCGCCGCCTCCGCCAACGCTGCCGCCCTGGCGGACTGGCTGGCGCGTCAGTCGGCCATCGTTCGCGTGATTTACCCTGGCCACCGCGATCACCCCGACCACAGCCTCGCCGGCCGCATTCTCCAGGGCGGATTTGGCAACATGCTCTGTTTTGAACTGCACGACGGCCGCCTCGGCGTCAACCGCTTTCTCCGTCACGCGCCGGGCATCCCGTTCAGCCCGTCGCTCGGACACACCATGACGACGTGCAGCCATCCCAGCTCCACGTCGCACCGCTACGCCAGCCCGGCGGAGAAAAAACGACAGGGCATCAGCGAGGGACTGGTGCGACTATCGGTGGGCGTGGAATACGTGGAAGTGATTCAGAGGGAGATGGCGAAAGGGCTGACATAAACCCGAATTGCTTCGGCTTTCCTGCAGGGATTCGCGCAATGCTCCGAAAAACTCTTGTGATCCTGCTCGCTTCGATAGCTATTCTCGGCGCCGCGTATCTATTCTCCTTTCGGAACTCAGCAGTATCCCCAGAAGCGCGAACCAGTTCTATCGATTGGAATGAGTTCCGCTGCGAGGAAGGGCGATTCTCGATTCTAATGCCGGGGCCGGTCCGCCGCGGAAGTCTGCCAGTCGAGATTAGCCGAGCACAGAACACAAAAGCGACCACGTTTGAGTCAGAGGCGGCAGGAATACCTGCCAGATTCTTCGTCCTTTATTTCACTTCGAGACCAGAAGGTGACACCGAGACTGTTCTGGAAAACATCGCGCTCGGATTGTGTCAAGAACATCACGGGAAACTAAGGGCGATACAGAAGATTTCGTGCGGGAAGCACCCGGGGCGTGAAGTTGCCTTTGAGTATCACGACAGCAAAGGAAGTGAAGTCGAACAAACTCGAGTATTCTGTACGGGTGAAAAATACTACCACATAACCGTAACGGTCCCGAAGGACTTGGCTTTGGAGGACTTCGTGACGAAGTATCTTGATTCCTTCCAATTGTTGGAAGACTAGAACGACGCCATCGTTTGACTATCCCGTGCGAAGGCTTGCCCTATGGCGAGGCCGTCCTGGCTCACGGGAACTTCCCCCCATGCTTCCGCACCCGTGCGCCGTGTTCGGCCAGCCGTTCGTAGTCATCCGCGGCCAGCGGTCCTCTCGCTTCCAGCACGGACAGGTCCTCCTCCAACTCAGCCCGATTATCAGGCGCCATCAGGGCCACCGACACCGACGGGGATTCCAGCGCAAACCGATACCACGACGGTGCGCGCGGAACGCGGAACCCCGGGGGATCGTCGGGCGTCCCAAGAAGCAGGCCGCCCCAGCGGAGGCAGGTGTAAACGACAACCGGCATTCCCAACGCGTCGGTGACTGGAAACACCTCCTTTTCAGCCCCACGGTGCGCGGCGTTGTAGCGGATCATCAACAGGTCAAGAAGGCCGCTGCGCGCGGCCGTGACGGCCAGGGATCGCTTGTGGGTTGTCAGGCCAAGTAGGCGCACCTCGCCGGCTTTTTGGGCGGCGCGACAGACCTCCAGCGCTCCGCCGGTACCGATGAGCGTTTCCCATTCCGCCGGTTCCTCGACGTAGTAGAACGTGAGGACATCAACGCAGTCGGTGCGCAGTTCGAGCAAGATGCGCCGGAGTTCGCGCCGGGCGTCGGCGGCAGTACGCGCTTCGAATTGAACGCAGACCAGAATATCTTCGCGTCGTGGTCCCAAGCCGGCGATAGCGTCCGCGAAGGTGTTTGTCGTGCCGCACCAATTCAGGAAATTGACGCCGTGTTCCAGGGCGAAGTGCACGTCGGCCACGGTCAGGTTCGTGTCGCCGCGCGAAGACACGCCAAGACGACAAATCCGCCGCGTCGAGCCGGGAAGAGTGGTAAAGAGGAAATGTGGGCCTTGGGGAATCATGACGGCTCTCTTCATTCGACGAAGAGGAGCGGGCGATTGCCGAGCGATCTTTTTCTACTCGCCGCGCGCGCCTTTCGCCGCGTACTCCTGTTCCAACTGCCGCATCATTTCTTCGAGACGATCCATGAGCCGGCGCAACGGCCGCACTGCTCGGTTCGCAAGTGAATAGGCCGTCAAGAGGGGCAACGCCACGGTGGAATCGAGATAACAGGTCACCGTATCGGGCAGCTGGTCCGGATCGACCTTGCCCCAGGTCATGGCCTCTTGCGGGGTCGCGCCGCTCAGGCCGCCGGTATCCGGTCGAGCATCGGTGATCTGGAGGAAGTAATCGTGTCCACTTTCCTTTAGGCCAAGCACCTCCTGAATTTGCGGCTCCGTTTGCAGTATGAAATTCTTGGGCGAGCCGCCGCCCAGGATTAGCACCGCGCTGCGGCCCTTTTTTTTGGCGTCATAGACGAGGGCCGCCGATTGATTCACGTCGCGCAGCGGGTCGATTCGCAACGCCGAGCCCTCCAGTTGCAACGCGGCCAGGTTCATGCCGATGGAACTGTCGCCGGGTGAGGACGTGAAGATTGGAACGCCGCACCGGTAGGCCGAGGCCAAGAGGCTTTTTCCTTTGCGGCCAGTTTTGTCTTCGTGCGCTGCCAGGTACTTACCGACGAGAAAGTGGAACTCCGCTGTTCCCAGTGTGCGCTGAAACGCTTCGCCCCGGCACAGCGTACGGAAGAACCGGTCGGTGCCGAGCAGGTTCTCATAGTCGAACACAATGTCGTAGATGCGGATGACCTGGTGCTCGCGCAGTTCCAGATCGTTGAGCCCTGGTCGCGACTGGTGCATGTCCATGCCCAGGGCGAAGTGCGTGTCGTGGTAGAGGTTGGCGCCGGTGCTGACGATCCAGTCGATGAAGCCCGCCTCCACCAGCGGAACCAGGCACGACATGCCAAGGCCGGCTGGTGTCAGCGCCCCGCTCAGCGACAGGCCGACGACCGTGTCCTCCGCGAGCATCTTGCCGGCGAACAATCGGCACGCCTCGCGCAGCCGGCCGGCGTTGTAGGAGAGAAAGGCCTCGTCGATCAGCCGGGACAATCCGGTTTGCGCCGACACGGCCGGCGGGTCAATGCGCTTGTGGCTGATGCGGTGGAGGTACTTCCCTTGAGCGTCCGGAGCGGGCACGGAGATCCTCCCCCTGGCGAAGGATAAAGGGCAAGCGTTAGACTGCGAGGATCAGGCTAGGGTCCCTCCAACGGAACGTCAACAGCGTCCAGAGACCGGCATCGACAGAACGCGCGGATGGAATCTTCGCGCAAACTCCTCCCGCGCGGGCGTTCCTATATCGGAGGGCGTGCCGTGAACCAAAACAGTACTGCATTTCTTGGCCACGAATGTGCCAAATTGGAACAGAAGGGGCTCTCTCACCATGGCCTGGGCTTGGAGCAACAAGGCGTGGGTGACGCGCAAGATATTACTTGATAATAACTTGCAACGTTTCACGGCGATTCCGTCAGCCCGAAGCGGCGTTTATGGCACGCTTTTCGCAATAGCACAGGGGTTAGCACAGCAAGTGAAAAACAGGCGGTGGAATGACACGGCCTCGCAATCAAGGAGAAACAATCATGTTCAATTCGCTTCGCGGATGGCTGGTGGCGGGAGTGGCGACGGTCTTGATCGGCGGAGTATTGGCGAGCACGAGCCACGCCGCGCCTCCTAGAGGCTTCCGGCCGTTGCCGAACTCGACGAGCTTTGTGAACCCCAACTGGCAAGTGGCGCCGGGCCTGTCGTTGCGGCAATACGCCTATAACCAACGGATCATCGCCAACACGTATTCGCAGTATCCGCCCTGGGCCTACGGTTACAACCCGTATCCGTCTCCGGTGATTTACACCACGCCCGCGTACAACCCCTACTACAGCGCCTATTCGCCGTATGCATTGAGCCCCTACCTTTTCAGCCCCTACTACGGCTACTAAAGGCCTGTTCTGACAATCGTAAGCGCTGCCGCTTGCGTTTTACTGGCATCCCGGCCGAATTCGGCTGGGATGCCTTTTTTTGCATATACTCCCTTCACTGAAATCAACGCCACTCCCAGACCCTGGAACGCAACTATTCATGAGTGACCTCCGCGCGTTCGATCAAATCGGTCCGGGCGACGTCGCGGAGGTCGGCGGCAAGGGCCTCAGTTTGGGTCTGATGATCCAGGCCGGTTTGCCAGTACCTCCCGGGTTCTGTGTGACCAGTGCGGCCCATCGGCGGCTCAAGGGACAGACGCCGAGCGCGGATTCCGATCTTGCCGGACAGATAACGGACGCCTATCGCGCTCTTGGCGGCGGTCCCGTCGCGGTCCGCTCCTCGGCCACCGCGGAAGACGGGGCGGTTGCGAGCTTCGCTGGGCAGCAGGAGACTGTCCTCGGCGTCTCGGGTGAGGAAGCGGTCCTCGACGCCGTGGGGCGCTGCTGGGCATCGCTTGATTCGGAACGCGCCGTCGCCTATCGCCGGCGTCAACAAATCGCCGACGACGGCCTGGCGATGGCCGTGGTCGTGCAACGGCTCGTACCCGCGGAAGTCGCCGGGGTGTTGTTCACGCGTGACCCGATGGACGCCGGGGGCAAGCAGTTGCTGGTCGAGGCGTCGTGGGGCCTTGGCGAGAGTGTTGTTTCCGGCCGGGTCACACCCGATCGTTTCCACGTCGATCGGGAAACCGGCGTCATTCTTGATCGGCATATCAGCACCAAAGCGACGCAGTGGACTCCCGACGGTCCGGCGCCCGTACCGGCAGGAAAGCAAACGCAGCCGTGCCTGAATAAGGTTCAGTTACAGGAACTCGCGGAGCTTGCCCGTCGCGTGGAGGCGTATTACGGGGACGCGCGCGATGTGGAGTGGGCTTGGGCCGACGGTCGTTTCTGGTTGCTGCAAGCCCGGCCGATCACCGCTGGCGGCGCCGCCGAACGCGAGCAGGTGCGCCGCGAGGAAATCGCCGCGTTGGCGGCCAAGGCCGACCCGCGCGGCACCGTCTGGAGCCGCTTCAATCTCGCGGAAAGCCTTCCCGAACCGACGCCGATGACCTGGGCCATCGTTCGCCGTTTCATGTCGGGCAAGGGGGGATTCGGGTTGCTCTATCGTGATCTTGGCTTCGACCCCGATCCCGCGCTCGACGACGAAGGCATCTATGATCTCGTTTGCGGCCGACCGTATTGCAACCTCAGCCGCGAGCCGCGCATGCTTTCGCGTGCATTGCCCTACGAACATCCTTTCGCCGCCCTCAAGGCCGCCCCCCAGAAGGCGCTCTACCCGACCCCTGTGCCGAATCCGTCCCGCGCTGGTTGGCGCTTTTGGCTGCTGTTTCCGCTTCACTTCTGTCGCGACGTCGCCGCGGCAGTGAAACGCAATCAGCTAAGTGAAACGTTTCCGGAGCGGTTCCGCAAGGAGATCCTGCCTAGTTACTTGCAGAATCTCGCCGCGGAGTCCACCCGGAGGGCCTCGGAACTGGACGATCAAGCGTTGCTCCAGCGGCTCGAAACGCTGATCCGCGTCACGCTTGTCGATTTCGCGCGCGACAGCCTGAGACCCACCGCGCTGGCGGCGTTTGCACGCGCCAATTCGCAGCGTGCACTCGCGCGCCGCCTCGGACCGGAACGCACGCAGACGGCACTCGGCGAACTGGCAATGGGCGTCAAACCCGATCCGGATACCGATCTCGCCGGCGCTCTTCGCGAGCTTTCAGCCGGCCGGCTCAGCCGTGATAACTTCCTGGCAAACTTCGGCCACCGCGGCAGTCTGGAAATGGAACTTTCGCAACCGCGCTGGGCCGAAGATGCGGTAGCCGTGGATCGGCTCACTGCCGCCAAAAGCGAAGGGTCACACGCGCCAGAATCCTCGGAAACCTACTTCCAACGCATCGCCGACGAAGCCAAGCTCGAACCGGCCCAGCGGCTCGCGTTGGAAAAGGAAATCCGCAAGCTGCACACATTCTTGGCTCTGCGCGAATCCGCCAAGCACTACCTGCTCAAGGGCTACGCGCTCATTCGGAATGTGCTTCTTGAACTGGATCGGCGCTACCGCCTCGACGGCGGCATCTTCTATCTCACGCCCGATGAACTGCCGCGCCTCGTTGCCGGGGACGATTTCGCCAAACTCGTCGCCGAACGCCGTCGCCGGCGCACGCTGGCACTGAGCCTGGAAGTGCCGCAGGTGCTCTTCAGTGACGATCTTGACGCCATCGGCCGGCCCGTGACCATTGCAGGCGCGGACGTGTTGCAAGGCGTGCCGCTCTCTGCCGGCGCGGCGGAGGGGCCGGCGCTCGTGCTGCTCGATCCAAATCTGGCGACTCTTCCTGCGGATCCCTACATCCTCGTTTGTCCTTCGACCGACCCCGCTTGGGTACCGCTCTTTGCCCAAGCGCGAGGCCTGGTCATGGAAACGGGCGGCGTACTCTCCCACGGCGCCATTGTGGCACGCGAATTCGGCCTGCCCGCCGTGGCCGGTTTGCCGGATGTGCAGCGGCGTTTGCGAACCGGGCAGCGGTTGCGCGTGGATGGAGCCACGGGAACGGTGACGGTGCTACCCGCATCGTGACAACGCCACAACGCGGCCATCTTCTTGCAATTCCATCGCCGGTCGTTTAAGAACGCTTCCAATTCTCTCTGGGAGTACCCGGCATGACTCGCTTCACGATGGACTACGCCCTCACCCTCCCCGCAATTCTGCAACGCGCGGAAGCTCTCTTCGGCCAAATCGAGATCGTCAGCGAACTGCCCGACAAAACCCTCTTCCGTTACACGTACCGGGACATGATCGTGCGGGCCAAGCAACTCGCCGTCGCTCTTCCGCAACTCGGCGTCCTGCCGGGCGAGCGCGTCGCCACCCTCTGCTGGAACCATCATCGCCACCTCGAGGCGTACTTCGGCGTCACCGCGTTCGGGGCCGTGGTTCATACGCTCAATCTGCGCCTCCATCCCAACGACCTTGCGTACATCGTCAACCACGCCGAGGACAAGGTGGTCCTGGTTGACGAGGTTTTGCTTCCGCTTCTGAACAGCTTCCGCGACCGGGTGCGTTTGAATCACGTGATCGTCCTCTCCTCGGGTGGAAAGCCGCCGCCTGGAATGCTGGATTACGAAC